>JAAUYD010142136.1_pt1 | contig 39989 bp, 37 predicted proteins | sample 7278101 | NCBI WGS metagenome assembly JAAUYD01 (sample SAMN14350128, study PRJNA611818) | marine sediment metagenome | isolation source: surface marine sediment (0.6m) | place: French Polynesia: Moorea | collected 2018-08
AAGACGGTAGGGTGGGCAAGTTAAAGACTTATCTAAACTAACTTCATCCTTGGAAACCTTGCCCACCCTACAAAATTCGTTGTTATTATTTCTTTAGGAACAGTCTCTAAAAGTAGACTAACAAAATATTTCTATTGTCTTTTACTTATTTTAGTTAGTAATCTATGATAATTTGACGTGATATCAGTTGCGAAAATGATTAATTTTTATTTTTTTGTTTTTTCTCACTTTTCTTAATCCTCCAAGTATTATTAGTGGGATCTATAATAACTTCGCAATTTTTAAGAATATCTCGACCGATAACGGCATATTCTTTAGGAATAGCTATCACTTCTATATCTTCAAATCTATAATCATTGATTTTGATATTGATATAGTACGTTTTTAAAGATAATTGTTGTCCTTGAAAATCTTTCAATGTAATATGACTATAAGTTAAAGCCCCAAGAGACAAAAGTGCAGACTCAGGAACACAAGTCATAACTGCACCAGTGTTAATAAAAGCATTAATTTTTTTAGTTAAAGAATCACTTGATGGATTACATATTTCTATATAAGTTTTTGGTTCGTGATTCAATTTAGCTTTTTGTTGTTCATGACTGTGCATTGATGTTTGTTGAGTTAAAAATTCAGCTTGATAATATTCAAGAGACATTCCAGTTGGTAAATTTAGTTCCTTGCTTTGGATTTCTTCAATACGAATCGGTTGATTTTGATATTCTTCAGTCTGATGTATTAATTTTAGTAAATTGTGTTTATTGTAACCTTCTTTGACTAATTGATTACCAATAAATGCCAAATATCTAATTTTGTGTTCTTTTTGTTTTTTTTGATTAGGTAATGACTGTTCATCCCTGGAAGTATCCTTATTAACTTGAGGTTGAATCAAAGCTCCTTGACTTAATAAATAATTTTGCATTGCTAAAGATAACCCTTGATTATCTCTAAAAATGGCATTTTCTACATTAGCATCAGTTAGGATACTATTTTCTAAGTTAGCATAACTTAAATCGGCACAAGTGAGATTGGCCTCAGTTAAATCAGCATAGCTTAAGTCAGCATAGCTTAAATCTGTTCCTGTAAAATCAGCTTTCCTTAAATTAGCCCTTTTAAGATTACCATCTTTCAAGCTAATTTTACTTAAATTAGATCCTGCTAAATCTTTTGTAATGTTAATATTAAGTATTTTAGCAGCTTCAAAAAAATCATTAGGGTTTGCTTCAAGAATATGTTTAATAAACTGTTCATATTCTGGATCTTCAATAATTAAATATTCTTCTTCATTCATAACATACCTCCGCAAGACTCTCTTAATACTCTTAAATGTCTGAAAATAATTTTCAATAATCTATGTTGCCGTGTATTTTTTCCAAAACGTTGCTAAAACGCCACTTAAATATGTTAAAGGTGCTGTTAGTAAGGTTTCAAAAATACATGGAAGTTGTTCATTAGGTCGAAATATTTGATAGAAGATTGTAATTACAAATGAAATAAGAAAAATACCTAATGCTACCCAACTTATAACTAAGATAAAAAAATCTTGACGCTCAGAAGTCTGATTAATTGGTTCAGACGATGTATTTAGTTCTTCTATAGGATAAATATTTTGTTGTGTAGAAGAAGATATTTGCTCTGATGATTGACTCTCACGTTTTCCTATGAACGCATATTGAATAAACTCAGACATGAATTTTTTCATACAATTAATCTCCTTAATTCACTAACCCAAATAATCAGAAGATAGTAATTATTTTTGATTTTTACAATATTTTATACATTCTAATCCCCATTTTTCTTCTGGAGCATCTAAAACAACCTTATGATTATTAATAATATCTCTTCCAATTAGTGCATACTTTTTATTGGGGATACTCAAAACGCAAATCTCTCCAACTTCATGTCTATATAAATTAGAAGTGTCATTATTAGTAACTGTAATATGGACAGTGTATTTTCTTAAATATACTGATTTGCCATCAGCAGTTGTAGCTTGAACGATTTTGTATTCTAGACCTCCAAGATTATCGATAGTTGATTTAGGAAGACAAGTAATCACAGACCCACTATCAACAATAGCGTTGATTCTATCCTTATGAGATGGATTTGCTGGATTAGTGATCTCTAATAAAGCATCTGGACTAACATGATCGTCATGCTGTGTATTTCCATAATCGAACACTGCTCTAAATTCTCCTACTATTTAACGTTAATATAATCTAACCATGAAGCCATTGACAAATCAATAGGTTGTTCTTCTATTTCGTCTACTTTTGTAAAAAACCTAGGTTTATCAGGGTATTTTGCTCGTACAAGTTTGAGGAGTTCAAATTCGTTTGGGTTACCATCGAAGAATTCCCCATCAACAAAAGCAACATATTGATTGGTGTATGTTTCTAACCATTCTGAGTCTTGTTTATGTCTTTCGTAAGCAGTTACATTAATATCTGCTTTATCTAACTGATCTATTTGATCATTAATGATACCAATAATATTACTGAATATTTGCTTTTTGAAAGCTAACATAGCAGATGCTATTTCTTCAATATCTTTTCGATAATTATCTGCTGATTTCTTTTTATATAAATTAGCTTTAAGTCTTTCGGCTAATTTCTCATTTTTTGGATCTGGATGTCCTGTAAGAATAGTTACAAAAACTTGTTCATCTAGTTCTCTAATCACTTCTAATGTATCAAACCCTTCTTGCTTATTTTCATCAATCCAATTATCTAAAATGAAATAAGCTGCTTCTTTGTTTTGTACGACCTCAACTGCTTCGCGTCTATTATGTACAAATCTAGTTTGCCAACCAATACCACCAATTACTTCTTGAATGGCATTTTTCATTGCTAAACTATCTTCCATGACAACTACTTCCTCTTTCATGAAAGAATCACAAATATAAGTCCCATCACAACTTGGTGAACTACTAACCATTTTTCTTAGATATTAATTAACTATAGCACTATTATTCTAATTATAGACTTTATTTCTGTCAAAGCAAATAAAGCAACTTTATCAAAACTTTATTAAAGTTGATATCTTTTAAGGGGTAAGCACATAGAAAAAGTTGTACCTTTACCAAACTGAGATGTAAAGCCAAGTTTTCCTCCATAGTCACTTATAATTTCACGAGAAACAAATAAACCAATCCCTGTACCTCCTGAGTCTGGATGACTGGTATAACCTTGTTCAAATATTTTTTCTTTCAGTTCATTACGGATTCCAGTCCCACTATCTTCAATGATAACTTGAATGTATTGTATATCATCAATCATAACAATATTCGTTGTTATCTTAATATATTTATCTTTTTTATTTTTTTCATTAATAGCTTCTACCGCATTATCTATTAAATTATAAATTACATCTTTAATTCGATTGCCATCAATTTCTATCAAAGGAATTGTTGGATCGTAGTCTTCTTCAATTTCGATTCTATTTTTAATCGATGAGAATAATCGAACAACCTCTCTACTAATTTCATTAATATCGACAATATCCAAGTTATGATTAGTTGCTTGAAAAGCATCTTTCATTTCTTGTACTCGATTTTTTATCCAATTTACTCTATTTTGAATAATTTTCCGTTTTTGCTGATTACTATTTTGACTTTCATCAGAGAGTTGATGTAAATCTTCACAGAATTCAATGAGTTCATTTTTATATTTATGTAAAAAGTTCTTCATAACAGAATTATAGCTTAGGGAACGAGAAATACTGGTAAATTTTCGCCTTTCATGTTCAAGTTCTAATCTTTCGTGTTCAAGTTCTAATTGAGTCTGTTTAAGCTGATTTTTATAACTATCTATTGCAATAATACCCGCAGTTAAAAATGCTATATTTTCTAAAAAATAAATTCCACTTTTAGAAAACTTATGTTTATAGCCAACATAAATAGATAGGGTACCAACTGGTTTTTCTCCTAAAGATAGAGGTAAGCAAATAAAAGATTTTAATTTACTTTCTCTAATCCATTCTTGATTAAAAAAACGATCAATTTCCTTTTCAATATTTTCAATTTTTAAAGGTTTATTTTTGTTAAAAACTTCAGCAACAATATTATTTTCTCTCTCAACAGGATCTTTTTTTCTATATCTCCACAATATGTCTTCAGTTTTTGCTTGTTCAGCAATTTCAAATTCCTTATTTTTATTAAAAATTCGGATAATGGCTACTTTATACTCTGTTTTACTAGCTACCAGCTTATTAACAACAAATCGATAAACATCTTGAAGAACGAAATTATTTTTTTCCGATTCTAATTTAATCAGCATTTGAGTCATTTCATGGTAAATATGGAGTTTTTCTTTTCTTCTAAAATCAGCAACTATGCTGGATAAAACTGTACCAACAAGCATGAGAATATAAATATCATCATTATCAAAATCAATTAGTTTATTATCCTTTTGTTTATTCAAAACTTCTAGGGTTCCAAAAGTTCGATTCAATCCGTTCAAAGGAACTGAAATTCCACTTTTAACTTGCCCTAATTTATCTCGATATCTTTGTCCATTAATCATATATTTATATTCTTCCATTAGCTCATTAGAGTAATGGGGTTCACCATAAGTTAACTCTGCATCTGAAGGAGGAACAGGTTTTCCTGAAAAGCTTTCTCCTGGTAAATATTTTTCATTAGGTAGCCATTGTTTACCATCAATAGAATTATTATCTTTATCAACCCCATCAATACCGACACGCTGAATATATCCATCTTTACTAAATAAAAACATAGAAGCGACTTGTACGTTTAAATGATGACGAACTTGTTTTAAAGCTTCTGTAGTAACTTCTTCAAGGGTTTTACAAACTATCAACTTTCGATTAATTTCATTGAGGGTACGAAGTTTCTCTTGTAATTCTTTTTTATGTTGTTGTGCTTGTGTCATGATAAATATGCAAATTTATAATATATAGATTCAATAGATTGTCAGTTTTTTCCGAAATATCTGACTTTTTATTTCCTCAATTCTAAGGATTAATACGCTACTTGACAAATATCCCCCAATAGTATCAGCCATCAAATCAACCAACTGGGTGAACCGTCAACCGCTTCCAGTGATAAAATAAAGATAAGACGCATTTTTAAGTCAGGAAATTCAGTTTGGTGTTATCATCCATCATTGCCGATTTTCGTATTATTTTCGACCGTGACCCGGCGGCCCGTAATTGGCTAGAAGTTCTCTTCTGCTATCCTGGGTTGCAAGCGATTACGCTTCATCGTGTCGCCCATCGCATCTACAATTTAGGAATCCCCTTCTTTCCTCGTTTAATCTCTCATGTGGCAAGATTTTTTACTGGAATCGAAATTCATCCAGGGGCAAAAATAGGTACTGGTGTATTTATTGATCATGGTATGGGTGTAGTTATTGGTGAAACTGCCGAAGTTGGGGACTATAGTTTGATTTATCAGGGTGTCACCCTTGGGGGTACTGGGAAAGAAAGCGGTAAACGTCATCCTACCCTCGGTAAAAATGTGGTGGTAGGCGCAGGGGCGAAGGTTCTGGGCAACCTCAATATCGGTAATAATGTTAGGATTGGGGCAGGTTCTGTGGTATTGCGGGATGTTCCTTCCGATTGTACTGTGGTTGGCATTCCTGGACGCATTGTTTATCAGTCTGGGGTCAGAGTTGACCCATTAGAACATGGAAATTTACCAGATTCAGAAGCAAAGGTTATTCGGTTATTATTAGATAGAATTGATGCTTTAGAACAACAGGTTCAAGCTTTACAAGAAGAGAAATTAAAAGAACGGGAATTAGTTGCTACTGGGGTGTCTAAGACGACAGCTAATTCTGATTATAATGAAACCCATAGTTGTTATCTAAAAGATAAAGAAATTGAAGAATTTTTAGGCGGAACGATGTAATGTTTGATAGCTGATAATACCTGATTGTAGGGGTCAACGGCTGTTGATCCCTAAATGTTATAATTGGTTAAGGGAATAGTATAATTGAATTATATAATAAATTAATTGATAAGATAATGAGGATAATTAATAACCACAACGAATCTAACAATAAACAATTAGAATTATTCAACATTTCTAAGCCATTAGAATTAACTTTTATTAAAACAAAATTTACCTTTATTGATTTTTTTGCAGGAATTGGAGGGTTTCGCATTCCTTTAGAAAAATTAGGGGGAAAGTGTTTAGGTTATTCAGAAATTGACAAAGAAGCAATTCAAGTTTATCAACAGAATTTTATTAGTTATTATAACGTTCAAGAACTTAATTTAGGTGATATTTCTCAGATTAAGAATTTACCGAAAAATGTTGATCTATTTGTAGGAGGAGTTCCTTGTCAACCTTGGTCTGTTGCTGGAAAATTAAAGGGGTTTAATGATCCCAGAGGTCAACTATGGTTTGATGTAATTAGATTGGTTAAAAAATATCAGCCAAAAGCTTTTATTTTTGAAAATGTTAAGGGATTAACAACTGGAAAAAATAAGGATAAATTAGAATATTTAGTGAATCAATTTGAACAAATTAATTATGTTGTTAAATGGAAAGTCATCAATTCCTATGATTTTGGTGTTCCTCAAAATCGCGAAAGAGTTTTTATTATTGGTATTAGGAAAGATCAAGAAAATTGCTATAATTATCAATTTCCAAAACCCTTAAAAGTTCATATTAGACTGTTAGATGTTTTTGATGAACTCAAACATTGTAAAGTGATTAAGAAAGTAAAATTAAGCCCAGATATTTTATTCAATGGCAATATTCCACCGTCTCGTAATCGATTTCAAAGAAATGATGAATTAAATGACTTTTTTACTTTTTCAGATTTGAGAAATGGTCACACAACGCTTCATTCTTGGGATTTAATTCAAACAACAAAGAAAGAAAAAATGATCTGTTTAACTTTACTAAAATATAGAAGAAGTAAGAAATATGGGGTTAAAGATGGTAATCCTTTATCTTTTGAAGACTTAAAAGAGTTAATTCCTCAGTTAAAAGAATCTGATTTAATTAAATTAGTAAATAAAAATATTTTGCGTATTATTAATAATAAGTATGAATTTGTTAATTCAAAAAATAACTCAGGAATTAATGGGATTTATCGCATTTTCTTGCCTAATTCTGAAACAATTGGTACTTTAACAGCTACCGGTGCAAGGGATTTCTTTGCAACGGTTTCTATCAATGCAGACAACCCAGAAGAATATAAAAAGAAATTTATTCAAAAAATTTATACACCTCAAAAATTTAAGCCTATAATGGCTAAACATTGCAGTCAATTACAAGGGTTTCCAGATTGGTTTGAATTTCATCATAAAGATAATGTTGCAAAAAAGCAGTTTGGCAATTCGGTTCCTATTCCTGTCGTTTATCACGTGGCAAAAGAACTTATAAAATTACTTGATATTCATTGATGTTTATGGTTCAAAAGTGTCTTGAAATTCCTGGGAAAAATTTTCTCTTCCCAATTCAATAAATAGTTCTTTAATACTTTCCCAAGTATTAGAGTTTCCAGAACAAAAATCCCAAAATTCATTTTCAACGAATAAATCTCTTTCGATATCTAGGCATTTTTTAATTTTAGAGTGTTGTTTATCATACCAATTCTTCTCAAAAGGGTTAAAAGGAATTGCAATTCTAGCTTCTAAACTTACGTTAGGATCTTTAGCAAACTTATAAGCATACCATTCAAGTAATTGTTTGTTAAAACTTCTAAAACTTGCCATATTTGGTTGAGTTGTTTTAACATCAAATACATATTCAATTCCTCCTTTTCTAAAATGAAGATCAACTCCAGTTCCACTGGGAGGTTTAGAGAATTTTAAATTATTAAGATTTGAATTTTTAGCAGCATTTTTCAATCTTTCAATACATTCTAAAGTATTGATTCCATCTTTTTCCCGTAATGCTATTAAAATATCTAATTCATTTCTTAATCTAGATGGAAAGGGATCAGGGGACAAAATCTTTTCTGATATAATTTCAAATCCATTAGATTCAGCTAAAGTTTTAGCAATAGCTTCCCAAACAAGTCCCATACTTGTTTCTAGTCCACCAATTAAAGAACGAATACGACGTTCTTTAGGAAAAATGTAATCTAATACATGAAATGTTTTGACTTCTTTATTTTTGAAAAATTCTCTAATTGCTTTTCTTAAGGATTTTTTGACTTCATTTTTAATTACTTGATCCATAAATTATTAGTTAATTAAAAAAATTATGTACTTAATTTATCTAGATAAATATCCCTCGATAGTATCTATATAAGATCTAATTATAATCAAACCCATAGATATTATTTAAAAGATAAAGGAATTGAGGAATTTTTAAGTGGAATCATGTAGTTCTTTGCATCCAATTATATCTTATTGTAGGAGTCAATGGCCATTAACTCCTAAGTTTTTTCAGATTTTTTAATACCCATCATTAATAAACCAATGGTTTCTAAATCTGTATTAGGATCAACAATATCCATGAACTTTCCTCGATAAATAATAGCTAAGCGATCGCTCATTTTTCTCACTTCTTCTAATTCTGTAGAAATATATAAAATAGCTGCCCCATTTTCCCTTGCTTTTAATAATTGTTGTTGTATATATTCTGTTGCTTTAATATCCAGTCCTCTGGTGGGTTGCATGGCAATAATTAATTGTGGGTTATTAGATAATTCTCTGGCTAAAATGATTTTTTGTTGATTTCCTCCTGATAGTTTACTAACGGTAATACTCGGTTCAACTCCTCGAATATCAAAGTTATTAATCGCTTCATTTTCTATTATTTTAATAGCTTTTTTCTGTAAAATGCCCCATTGATTAAAAGGATAGGAATAATATTGTTTTAAAATCAAATTTTTACCAATGGTTAAAGAGGAGACTAAACCTGTTGTTTTTCTATCTTCAGGAATATAACCGATAGATAATTTTTTAACAATTTCTTCTATTTTCCAATGAGTAATATCAATATTTTTATATTTAATTTTACCCTTTTTAGGGTTAATCAAACCCATAATAACTGATACTAATTCCTGTTGTCCATTGCCATCAACGCCAGCTATTCCTAGTATTTCTCCGGCTTTGATTTGAAAAGAAATATTTTCAATATTTTTGATGATTAAGTTATCTACTGTTAAGATAGTTTCACTAAAAGATAATGTTTTTTTTATTAAACTAATTTTTTGCTGTTCACCAATCATCATGTTAGCTAAATTTTGAGGATTAAGATTTTTATTTTCAAGAGTATTTATAACTTTTCCTTTTCTTAAAATTGTTATGACATCACATAACTTTATAACTTCTTCTAATTTATGACTAATAAAAATAATTGTATTTCCTTGGTTAACAAATTGATATAGAATCTGGAAAAATCTTTCATTTTCACCAGGGGTTAATACCGCAGTAGGTTCGTCTAAAATTAATAATTTTGCCCCCCGATATAATACTTTTAAAATTTCGACTCTTTGTTGCATTCCAACTGAAATAGTTTCAACTATAGCATCTAAATCAATTTCTAATCCATAGTCATCAATTAATTCTTGAATTTCCAATTTTTTTTGTTTTAAATTAAGTTTATATTGTCCTTGCGTTCCTAAGAGAATATTCTCTAACACAGACAATTGAGGAACTAACATAAAATGCTGATGAATCATGCCAATTCCTTGATCAATTGAACTTTTAGGAGAGTTTAGATTAACCAATTGATGATTAATATAAATTTCTCCTTCATCGGGACGATATAACCCTGATAATACATTCATTAATGTGGTTTTTCCTGCGCCATTTTCTCCCAAAATAGCATGAATTGTTCCTTGCTTAATCGTTAGAGAAATATTATCATTTGCAGTAAATGATCCAAATCTTTTTGTAATTCCTTTTAAACTTAACTCAACCATATATAGCAGTTCCCATACTTGTAAGGTACAAACTCTTCTAGTTTTAGGAGTCAGGAGTCAGGAGTCAGGAGTCAGAAGTTGAATATTAGGTGTATCTCATAACTGTGGGAAATGCTATAGCATTTCCATTTAAGTTGTAAACCAGCTAGTTGTGTAAGGCAGGAGCAAGTTTTCACATTTCATTTGTAAATAATATATATAATAGCTTTCATCCTTATTAAATGTTTAAGAAATAGTTTGATTAACACAAAGAGTTGATTTTCCATCTTCTTCACAAGGTTCAAACGTTATTGTTTTTGTGATAATTTCTTCTTTAACTCTATTAATTTTAGTTTTCATTTCCTCGGTAATAACTTCATTAAATTCTCCTAAATATAAAATATCAGGATAATCTAAACCCAAGCTATAAATTTTACCCTCTAATTCTTTTTTAGTGGCTAATTCTGTTAAATAATTGATAGCTAAATCTAACCGTTTAACGGGAGTAGTTAACACTGCTTCTGGGGCAATATTTAACTGATCAACTGTATTTCCAAAAGCATAAATTCCCTGCTCTTGTGCCGTTTGTAATACCGCAGGTGAGGCATTATCTAACCATTGATAAATGACATCTGCCTCGGAAGCAATTAAAGCCAAAGTAGCTTCTTTTGCCTTGGCTGCGTCATTCCAATCTCCTGTATAACTAGAGGTAATTTTAATGTCAGGATTGATAGATTTTGCCCCTAATTCAAACCCTCTTAATTCTTCATCAGTCGCTTGAAAAGATTGGGCAGTAATATAAGCCATTTGATTGCTTTTTGTCATCAATGCCCCTAATATTCCACAGAGGTAACTTCCTTGTAAATGATCGATACGTAAAGAAGCTATGTTATCTCCTTCTACTGCCCCATTAACTCCGATAAAAAACGTATCTGGAAATTGGGGGGCTACTTGTTGAATAGCTGCGTCAAATTGTCCTCCATGAGCATATACTAAATTATAGCCTCGTCGGGCAAAATCTGCTAAGGTTTCTGCTTGATCGGCTTGGGAAACTTGTTCAACATAAGAAATTTCTGCCCCTAATTTTTCTTCTGCTAATTTAATGCCTTCGTAACCAGTTTGATTCCAAGCTTGATCGGTGATAATACCAGGTAAAACAATGGCTACTTTTAAAGGTTCTTTGCTTGGTGTTGTTTCTTTTTCTTCAGTAGTTGAAGGAGGAGTATCTGGATTTTCCGATTTAGAATCATTGTTATTTCCACAAGCTTTTAAGATTAAACTTACTAATAAAGCTGAGGAAAAGCCTAAAAATTGCCTACGTTTGAATTGTGATTTTTTTATCATATGATTGTACTTAAAATACTACCGATACGGTTGAAAGGAAAGAAGCGAAAAATAGCATGACCAATAACATTATTTTCAGGTAAAAATCCCCAAACATGGGAATCATTACTATTATTTCGATTGTCTCCCATCACAAATAAATAACCTTCAGGAACTTCTACAGATTGTAAGTTATAGTGAGGAGGTTCTGAAATGTAGCTTTCTTTTAGGGGTTGATTATTAACGTAAACTATGCCAGCTTTCACAGTAACAGTGTCACCTCCTTTTGCAATTATTCTTTTAATAAAAGCCTGTTCTTTGTTGTATCCTTGCAGTTGTAATTGCATGGGGGGTTCAAAAACAATGATATCTCCTGGTTGGGGAGGATGAAAATGATAAGAAACTTTTTCAACAACCAAGCGATCGCCTGTTTCTAAAGTTGGAAACATAGATTCAGAAGGGATGTATCTGGGTTCAGCAATAAAAGTCCGAATAATAATAGCTAAAATAACAGCGATAACTAAAATTTGTACATTTTCCCAGACATTTTGCCAGAGACTATTTTTTTGATTTGAGACTAGGCTAGATTCTTCTTTTTCTTTATCTAAAGTCATAAAAGTTCCTTCAAATTACCTTTCAATTATAACCTACTGATTGAGTTGTTTTTTAGCTTGTTGCCAAAGTTTTTCTAAATCTTCTAAATCATAATCAGTTAAAGGGCGATTAGCAAACTTTTCCATGATAGACAGACGTTGTATAAATCTTTCATTGGTTCCTGATAGTGCTTCTGAAGCATCTAAACCATACCAACGAGCTATATTAATAATGGTAAACAATAAATCCCCTAATTCTGATTGTTGATGAGATTTATTTTCGGTTTCTAAGGATTCTTTAAACTCTGTTAATTCTTCATTAAACTTATCCCAAACTCCTTCTATATTTTCCCATTCAAAACCCGCTTTTGCTGCTTTAACTGATATTTTACTACTAGCCATTAAAGGAGGTAAAGTCCGATGATAACGATCTAATTTTCGACTCAATAATTGAGCTATTTCTGGGGACTCTCCTTTTTCTTCTGCCTTGATTTTTTCCCAATTTTGACGTACTTCTTCGCTATTTTCAACTGCTACATTACCAAAGACATGAGGATGACGACGGATCAATTTTTCTGCAATTCCTTCTGCCACTTCTTGTAGGCTAAAATAACCGTAATCCTTGGCTATTTGTGCTTGTAATACTACCTGTAATAATAAGTCTCCTAATTCTTCAGCAATAGCCTCTTGATCTTCGCTTCTAAGGGCATGAACCACCTCGTAAGCCTCTTCTATCACATAGGGTATCAAAGTTTGGGGGGTTTGAGCTAGATCCCAAGGACATCCCCCGTTAGGCGATCGCAGTTTAGCAACCACATTGATAAGATGGTTTAAAGCGTCTAATGTATCTTTATAGATTTGGGTTTGATGGATTTGAGGGTTAGACATAAATAGTAAGAATAAAACTCACTTATCTATTGTTAACCAAGTTTGCTTTTTTTTCAATCATTATTAGTCAATCTATTAAATTTAGTTAGTTGCTTCTTTTACTTTAGCTTGGGCTAACTTTAATAATTCTTGAGCTTCGTTATAAGTGGTTGTTCCTGGCTTTACCTTTTTCAATTGTTCAATATTTCCTTGCATTTTACTAATAAATAATTTTCGTTTGTTGGATTCAACTCCGTTAGCAAATTGTTCCTGCAAACTTTGGATCTCTTTTTTGGCAATTTCTAATGCTTCTACTGATTCTTTTTCAGCTTTACTACGTAGTTTAAATATACTAGAATTGGTTTCATATTCAGCTAATAAAGCTTGAGTTTCTAAATACCCTAAATCATCTTGAGAAATGCTTTCTAAGCGTGTAATTGCTTTTTGCAAAAGTTGTTGACATTCTTGCCATTTATCAACAGAATTGGGAGGGTTTTCACAGAGTTTTATTGCTGACAAGGAGAAGTTTTTGGCTGCGGTGATCATCGTATTCGTTTTTTCTTTTTCTATTATAGTTCCTGTTACAGATTGAAAGTCTCTTTGATAACTATCTAATTTTGAATTCACTAAAGTTGCAGCAAAAGTTTGAGAGGGTAATTGTTGTAATTGATCTAAAGCATTTTGCCAATTTAATATAATAGTTTGTTGTTGTTCAGGTTGAGTAGTTTGTTGATAGGTTTGTTTGGCTTGTTGCAGGGTGTTTTCTGCTTGTTGATAGGTATTAAAAGCATTTTTTTGTTGAAAAATAATGGCTTCCATCCGTCCTATATTTTTTCTTGCTACTTCAAATTCATCGATAGTAAACTGCCAACTACAACTAAACATTTCACAGTATCTTTTCGGTTCATAACCAATAAACCAAACGGGTAACTTATCTAAATTTTTTTGAGCGAGTTTAACTTTTTCTTCTCCTAATTTGATATCATCAAAGCTGGAAACATTATTAATTAATTGATCTGCTTGTTCTACATGAGCGATCGCTTCTCGATAATTATGATCCATCTCTATATAACTCGGTAATAATAAGAGTGGCGCAACTTTTGAAATGGGACGACGTATCATGGGATAGGGTAAGTTTACCAGGTAAATGAGTCCGATTAAACCCCCAGTCATAACCGTTGTAATACCTAGACTCCAAGCAATTAGTTTTAGTTTCATAATAGATAGGAATAATTACAGTTATTATTAGTATTCCCAATATTGATTAATTTATTACCATAGAATTAACTTAATTAACCATAATCCTCCTGCAATAATACTTAAAATAATGGTTAACCAGTCTCCCCATTTAACATATAAAGTTTGGGTATTTCTGGGATAAATTTCTCCTTGATGTAATTGATAACTATTAATCTCTGATATCCATAAAGTATCTCCTTTGGGATTAACAATAGCAGAATAACCAGTATTTGTTGCTCTGGCCATCCATCTATCAGTTTCAACTGCACGAATTACATCTTGTGCGTGATGTTGTGCTGGCATAATTTCACTATAATGAGCATTATTAGATGCAGTAATAATGAACTGTCCACCCGCATTTGTTTGACGACGAAAATGCTCACTAAAGGCAGATTCATAGCAAATTCCTGTGATTGCCTGACCAAAAGGTGTATTAAATTTTTGGTGAGTTTTTCCTGCAACTAAATGACTATCTAAGGGAGATAATCTATCAATTAGTTTTCCTAAAATAGTTTCAAAAGGAATATATTCTCCGAGGGGAACCAATTTCACTTTATCGAAACGGCTAATTATATTTCCTGTTTTGGTAATCATGAATAAACTATTGGTATAACTAGTATTTCTGCTACCAAATGCCCCAAGAATAACAGGAACTTGTTGCTCTAAAATAGCCTGATAAAAGGAACTATTTCTCATGATATAATCTAAATCAAAGGGTAAAGCAGTTTCTGGTGTAATAATTAAATCAACTTTTTGATCGCTCAGTTTTTCATATCCTTTTGTATAACCTTCAATGGCTTTTCTCCAACCTTCAGGATAGAGTTTGATGGTATTAGGAATATTTCCTTGAATAATCCCCACCTTGATTCCTTTATTTACATTATCCCCTAATGGCTGTTTATATAAATAAAATCCCCACAAATGTAAGCTAATCATCCCGATCAATGCAGCTAAAATTAATGATAAATATTGTTTTTTATTTCTGTTGTAAATTAAAATAGACTCAGCTAATAACCCATTAATCCCCACAATAGCAGCAGTAAGAGTGGAATAACCTGATAATTTTGTTAATTGCAAAATAATTAAATTATTAGGACTTTGAGTATAAGATAAAGAAGTCCACCATAAAGCACCCTGATTCCAAAGTAATTCTAATAAACACCAAATAGCCACCCCAAAAACAACCCTTGTAAAAGCTTGCAGTAAATTATTATCTATCCATAATTTATTTTTAGTTCCTGTTTCCTTAATACCAATAAATAAACGAAAGATAATTGACCAAACTGTAACTAATATAGCTCCCCAAATAGTAATAAATAACCAACAAAAAAGAGCAATTAATAAACTAAATATCCAAGGAACACCCATCCAAGTCATAGGATGAATACCTGTTATCCAAAATAAAGAAAATCCATGATAAGCAAATCCCCAAACAAAAGCAAATAACGTTTTTTTATTAATAAAATTTTTTCTAAAAAGTGACTTATTTTTAGCATAATGATTGTTATCCGATACAGTTAATAACCATAAAGGAATTAACGCAAACCAAGCCAAATAAAACGCAGAAAAAGGAGCGGTTGTCAAGCCCATTAATAAACCGCTTAAGGCAACTAATAAAAATTTCATAATAATAGTTAGTAACTGTTAGAAAGTAGGGGTCAACCAACGTTAACCCCTAACATTTTTTTTATTTTTATAACAATGATTATTCATTATAAGCAGGAAACAAACTGCGAGGAAAATCTTGTGCTGATAAACAAATATCCATCGCTTTAATGGGACTCATGTCGGTAACTTCGTTGCTTGCAGCAATAACACATTCAGAATAAAAACCAGGCCGTAAACTGGTACGACAGGAATTTAATAAAGTCAATAAGTTAATTTCTTCTGTATCGGTTTCTGGATCAACCGCTGATAAACTAGGAATAGCGTTGTAAATATCAGCAACACAGTTTCCTAAGTCAATGGGTCGTCTCACTTGAAAACAAGCTTTTACAGAGTCATTTCCGCCGATAGGGGTTGCATTTCCTATCATACTGACACATTCTGACAATTCTTTAGGAATCAGTGCGTCAGAACAAGCAATGGCTGCATCCTCTCCTGACACATCAAACTTTTGTAGTTGCGTCACACATACACTATATTGGTTCCAGTTTCCTGCTACTGTTACAGGGGTTGTAAACAGCAATAAGCCAACGGAAACGGGAAACACTCCTAAACCACGAAATAAACGATTTAATGACATGATCATAACTGTTTCAGACAGTATCAAAACCCAAATAAATAAATCACTTGGATTTTAACAAAAGATTCCATTAAATTACGGTTATAACTCAAAATTCTCCTCAAACCACTGACGAGTCATAGGTTGTTCTATCATTAACCCTTCTCCTCCTAATAATTCTAAGGGTTCTCCGTCAATGGATAACCAAACCTTGGCATTGGGATCTAAACTGGTAGCAGTGTACAACAGTTGCGCTAACCGTCCTATCATGGATGCACTACCGCCTCCTGTGGTAAATTGAGAGGAGAGGTCAAGATGAACCCCTTTGTCATCCAATTTCAGGCTTAATAGTTTGGTGTCTGGGGGAATGGTGGTGTCATTTTCAGCGTTCTGAGGACCCGATAATAAGTCTTTAACCGCCGTTTCTAACACCTCTTGATCCGTTAGAGATTTTTGCAAAGTTAAAGGACTTTCTTCTAATTTTAAGCGATCGCCTGTGGCATCCAACCAGTATATCTGTCCCCGTTTTTCTGTTTCAGAAGGTTGAGTTACAGGACTTTCTGTGGGAGTCGGAGTAATGGGATTAGGGGATTTTGTTAAGCTATTGATAGCCCACCAGGTGGCCACAGTTCCAGTGGTTAACATTGCTGCTATTATTCCAGCAATAAAGCCAATAGAGGAACGATTTTGACGATTATTATTGTGCATATTATTTTCCTCTTATTTTTATTTTATTCTTCACGACGATTCTAGCGTAGATAACAGTTCCTGGTGGGATGATTAATAATTAATAATTAACAATTAATAATTTACTATTCTTCCGATGGACTGAGGCTAAAAAAGGCAGCAATATCCAAGGTTTCATCGTTAAGATTAAGTTGGAGAATTCTTACTAAAAATCCTTGCTCTCCAAAGATATCTAAGCTTAATCTGTCATTAATTCCTGCCTCTAATATATTAGCAAATCTTGAAGAGAGTTTTCTATCATTAATAACAGCACTGAGATCGGTTAATTTAATCTTTTTCCCTTGTTCAATTTCAAAACCCACTTCTGCTGCGATCGCTAGTTCGGTGGGACTTTCTCCTTCTGTTGCTGCTTGTTCTAATTCTATTTCTAAAGCGAGACGGTTTTCTGTGATAAAATCAATCTGTAATTTTATGATATTAAAACTGGGTGCTTCAGGGGGTAAAACGGTATCAACTAAGCTTTGTAATTGTTCTCTAATATTATCAGCTTCTAAAGCGGTATTGAGATCATCTTCTTTAATAACCATACGAAATGCCCCTTGTAAGGGTTTATTTAAAGAAGATTGTAATCGTTTTATTCCTGCTAAATTTTGAACTTTATTAATATCAACATCAATGGGATCGGTTTCTAAATCAAAGGTATCTATCCTTAAATTTTCAATAATTTCTATCCCTTTGCTGGCAATACGAATGCGATCAATTTTTCCTGCAATGGGTTGATAACTGGGGGTATTATCTACTCTAACCGCTAACTTTTCTACACTAGCGACTTGCGATCGCAACTGTTCAGCAACCACCGTATCCACCACAACCCCTATAGGAGAAATTATAGTGATTAAACTCGACAAAAAAATAGTAAAAACTTCCATAAAACCAAGTAATTTAATTTATCTTTTTCAGGGTACTACAAAATTAATCTTCTAAAATCCATTCTGAACTTTTTTCCCCTAAGTCGAGAGGAATACTCACAGCTTTTCCTAGACGGGGACGTTCTTTTGTCGTTTCCAAATAGTTAATAATTTGTTGTTGACTTCCCCACGCAGTTAGATAGTTGGCGATCGCATTCAAATGTTCAAAGTATTGCTGTTCTGTCATAGGAAACGATGCTTGTTCGAGATATTTCCACATTACCTGGCAAAAAATCTTACCTTTGACCTTTCTTAGCTGTATGTCGTAAGATCTTCCCCATTTACTGTACAATAGTTGGTGTAGGTCTTGTCCTGTCATCCTGGTTTTCCCCCTTCATCACAACACTACTTCTTATTGGTTATAACAAAAATAACAGTTATCAGTCATCAGTTACCAATTTTTAAAATTCTCAATTATTAATTGTTAATTATTAATTATGCTTTATTGTCTTAACCCTAGTTGCTATAACCCAGAAAATCCTGATACTAATAGAAATTGTCATGGATGTGGAGAAAATTTATATCAAACCAGTCAAGAATATATATTTAAACTTCAGTATAAAATCATAAAAAAGCTTGGAGAAGGAGCATTTGGTAGAACTTACTTAGCCCATAATTTGCATTTAATGGATGAAAAAAGAGTGATTAAAAAGTTAGTCACTACCATGCAAGGTGCTGCTTTACGAAAAGCACAAGAACTGTTTGAACGAGAAGCAAAACGTCTCTATGAATTAAATCATCCTCAAATACCGAAACTTCATGCTTATTTTGAACATAATAACAACTTTTATCTGGTTCAAGAGTTTATTAATGGTCAGACTTTATTTGATGAAGTTTGGCAACAAGGACGGTTTAATGAGGGAAAAATTAAACAACTTTTAATGGAGTTACTACCTGTTTTAGACTATCTACATCAGAACAAGGAATAAATATCAATTCAGGATTAGCCACTATTTTAGATAAAATGTTAGCCCAGAATATCAGCGATCGCTATCAATCAGCAGAAGCAATATTAAATGACTTAAATAATTTAGATAAACATCAAGTTACAAGTTCACCAACAGTTATACAAACTCCTTCTAAATATACTCAAAACCAACCTGATTTACTAAGAAATTATTTACAAACTATTTCCTTTGAAACAGTACAAGTTAATACCAGAGGACAGATCATAAACCGTGAAACTAGACAAGCACAATGTTTCACAGAAATATTACCAGGAGGCGTAAAACTAGAAATGATGAAAATACCAGGGGGTACGTTTATGATGGGAACAGATGAGGTAGAAATAGAAAGATTACGTAATAAGTTTAATAGAGATTGGTTTAAAAGGGAAAGTCCTCAGCATCTCGTTACCATTCAACCTTTTTTCATGAGTAAATATCCCATCACGCAAGAACAATGGAAAGCTATAGCATCTGAGACTAGCTTAAAAGTTAACGATGATTTAGATCCCGATTGTTCTCGTTTTAAAGGGAATAAAAATCCCGTTGAACAAGTTAGCTGGTATGACTGTGTAGAATTTTGTAGGGTTTTAATACCATTAAACCCATTAATGGAGTAGGTTGGGAAAGTTAGGGAAAAATAACTTGATCCCTCCACTGGTTAAAGCGACAATGACCCCAATAGCAACGGAACGATTGATAAACTCTTGGGAGTCCCCAAGGTTGCCCCCTTGAGGACTCATCTTTATTATGGGTCAATCTTGGATTTACAGGTTAAAGAAAATTAGAAATTAACTTAAATAGTAACGTTACTGGTAAAGGTAGTCACTCCAACTGGTATCATCCACTTTACGAAGGTAGAATAACTCTATCGGGAAAAGACGGTTCAGATGGTAAAACTTACCTCGAAAAAAGAATAATAGAAGCAATACAACAAATACAAAGGAGACAAAACAATGAATAATCCAAAATATACCATGATTATTCAATGGTCAGAGGAAGATAACTGTTATGTGGTGGGGTTTCCTGACTTTCCAGGACAACAGTGGAGAACTCATGGTGACACCTATACTGAGGCGGTTTATAATGGGGTTGAAGTGCTAAAATTACTGATTGAAGATTATCAGATTGCAGGAGAAACGTTACCAACTCCTATAACCTATTATGATCAAGTTGCTTGATAATTTATGAAACACACTTCTATTACCATTAAAATTCCTAGTGAATTACTTAAACTTGCTCAATCATTAGAAACAGAAACCGAATCATTTAATGATTTAGTCCAAACAGCCTTAGAAAAGGAAATCAAACGGCGAAAAAATTGGACAGCACATCAAACCATCTTAAAAGTTCGACAAGAAATTAAAGAAACAACTGGGGTTCATCCTGATCCTATTCCCGTAATTAGACAATTAAGAGAAGGGAACAATAACGATGAATGATCCCGTTTGTTTAGATACCAGTATTTGGATTAAATATCTTTGTCCCGATGAGGAGGAAGATAAAGCCACCACCTTAATTACTCAAATTTTAACGGCACAAAACCTTCTGATAGCCCCTAGCTTTAGTTGGGCAGAAATTGGCTCAGTTTTACGGAAGAAAATTCGGTCTAATCTTTTAACATCAGAGCAGGCAACTTCTCTTTATAGAGCTTACAATAGTTTTGATATTAATTATCTTGACTCTCAAACAATTCGAGAACGTGCTTGGGAAATAGCCAGTCAGTACAAGATGCCCACTTTATATGATGCTGTTTTTCTAGCCTGTACTGAATCTAAGTCTGCTAGTTATTGGACAGCCGATAAAGTATTATTAAAACAAGTTAATTCATCTTTATCTTATGTTTTTTCTTTAGAAGATATTAATCTCTAATAAAAGAGTAATAGAAGCAATACAACAAATAAAACGGAGAGGAAACAATGAATAACTCAAAATATACCATGATCATTCAAGATAGGCGCACAAACTCCCGATCACTCACAAAATATCATGTCAAGTCAAGATAAGCCAAGCATTTTGAAACGATTTTTCATATTCAGTCTGCAATCAGTTATGGTAACGACTAATATATAATCGATAAAGAAATTTGATGAGAGGACATAAATGGATCTTAAAGGGTTAATTCGTGATATTCCTGACTTTCCTAAATCGGGTATTATGTTTCGAGATATTACTACCTTACTCAGCCATGCTGAAGGGTTACGCTACACTATTGATACGTTAACCCAAAAATGTCAAGCAGCCAATATATCTCCTGATTATATTGTCGGGATGGAGTCTCGTGGATTTTTGTTTGGGGTTCCTTTAGCCTATCAATTAAATGCAGGGTTTGTTCCTGTGAGAAAACCTGGTAAATTACCGGCTGCCGTGCATCAAGTAGAATATGAATTAGAGTACGGGACAGATAGTTTAGAAATTCACCAAGATGCTTTAGAAGATCATCATAACGTTTTAATTGTAGACGATTTAATGGCAACAGGAGGAACAGCCAAAGCAACAGCAGATTTATTAGAAAAAATTGGCTGTAACGTATTAGGATTTGCTTTTATTATTGAATTGAAAGCATTAGAAGGTCGTAAAAAGTTACCCGAGGTTCCTATTATAACTTTAGTAGAATATTAAATATAGCATTTACAAATGAAATATGAAAACTCTCTCCTCCCTCCTGCCCGGTCACTGAGCTTGTCGAAGTGCTGCCTCCTGCCTTACGTAACTAGCTAGTTTCCAACTCAAATGAAAACACTATATCATGACGCAAACCACATCTCCTAACAAAAATCAACCTCTAAATAAGCTAGAAAACTTTTTAGATGGGGAAACGATTTTATATATTATTAAACGGATCTTGCAAGGATTATTAACTATATTACTAGCTTCTATTCTGAGTTTCATTATTATTCAAATTGCCCCAGGAGATTACTTAGATACGTTAAAACAAAAACCTACAATTACAGCAGAAACTATCCAACAATTAACCACTCAATTTGGCTTAGATCAACCCTGGTATATTCAATATTGGCGATGGTTGGTACAGGTTATTACTCGCTTAGATTTTGGTACAAGTTTTGTTTATAATCGTTCCGTTGCGTCTTTACTCGCTGAAAGAATACCCGCAACCTTATTATTAGCCATTTCTTCTATCATTCTGACTTGGTTAATTGCCATTCCTTTAGGGATTTTAAGTGCAGTTAAACAAAGCAGTTGGATGGATAAAATTTTAAGGGTTATCAGTTATCTAGGACAAGGATTTCCTAGTTTTATAACTGCCTTAGTTTTATTAATTGTAGCTCAATATGTATCCCCTCTATTACCAGTAGGAAATATGACCAGTTTAAACCATGCAGAATTATCTCCCATTGGGAAAATATTAGACATTGGCTGGCACATGATCTTACCTACTATTGCATTAAGTATTACCAGCTTTGCTGGATTAATGCGATTAATGCGGGGACAAATGTTAGATGTAATGAGACAAGATTATATACAAACAGCTAGGGCAAAAGGACTACCCGAAGATAAAGTCATATATGTTCATGCCTTACGCAATGCCATTAACCCCTTAATTACCCTATTAGGATTTGAATTTGCTAGTTTATTAGGGGGCGCATTTATTGCCGAATTTTTCTTTAATTGGCCAGGGTTAGGACGACTCATTTTACAAGCAGTAACGGCTCAAGATTTATACTTAGTGATGGGAAGTTTAACCATGGGTGCTACCATGTTAATTGTGGGGAATTTATTAGCTGACTTATTATTAAAAGCTGTTGATCCTCGTATTAAACTGGAAAATCTAAAATAGAAAAAGATGTTCTCACAACTTCATTATATTGTTCGTTCAAAAGTAGATGGAAAATATTTAGTTGCTCGTATTAATAAAGGGGAAGATGAACCCCCTGTCAGTTATTTATTGGTATTTCAGGAAAATTTTGAAGCGTTGAGTTATCTTAATACTCATGGTTCAGATGTGAGCGATCGCTTTATTGTAGAATCCACATCAGGGAACCAATTAAAAGCTATTTTACAACGATGGAATTTTCAAGGCATTGGATTAGTCAAAGATCCCTTACTCCCCAGAATTGAATTTTTGTCCCTATAAAAAGAAATATTTTTTACTAAACTAAACCCTGCACAATCATCAAAATAACTAGAATTGAAAAATTCCTTAAAAAAAGTCTATAACTAAAAAGTTAGCGTTATCAACTAAATAGAGATCAAATCACTTAGGCATTACTCTATGGAACCCCTTTATCAATATGCCTGGCTTATCCCAGTGTTGCCCCTGTTGGGGGCAATGGTGGTAGGCTTAGGCTTAATTTCCTTTAATCAAGTGACAAACCGCCTCAGACAAGCCAATGCAGTATTTATCATATCCTTGCTAGGCGCGTCTATGGTATTATCCTTTGCCCTATTGTGGAGTCAAATTCAAGGTCATGAAGAATACACCCGCATGATCGAATGGGCCGCAGCCGGCAACTTCCAGTTACAAATGGGTTATACTCTGGATCATCTCAGTGCCTTGATGTGCGTTATCGTCACTACTGTAGCTTTTTTGGTGATGGTGTATACCGACGGTTATATGGCCCACGATCCAGGTTATGTACGTTTTTACGCATATTTAAGTATCTTTAGTGCGTCCATGTTGGGATTAGTGATCAGTCCCAACTTAGTGCAGGTCTATATCTTCTGGGAACTGGTGGGGATGTGTTCCTATCTTCTCATCGGGTTTTGGTTTGATCGCAAAGCGGCCGCTGATGCTTGTCAAAAAGCCTTTGTGACCAACCGTGTGGGTGACTTTGGCCTCCTCTTAGGAATGTTAGGCATTTACTGGGCTACCGGAACCTTTGAATTTGATTTGATGGGGGAACGGTTAGAAGGGTTAGTCTCTTCAGGAATGATCGCCCCTGCATTAGCAGCGTTATTTGCGGTGTTAGTTTTCCTTGGACCCGTTGCAAAATCTGCCCAATTTCCCCTTCATGTGTGGCTACCGGACGCAATGGAAGGTCCTACCCCCATTTCTGCTTTAATTCATGCTGCGACTATGGTAGCAGCCGGTGTTTTCTTGGTAGCGCGGATGTATCCTGTATTTGAGAACATTCCTGTTGCCATGACGACCATTGCTTGGACGGGGGCTGTTACCTCCTTTTTAGGGGCAACCATCGCCTTAACCCAAAACGACATTAAGAAGGGTTTAGCCTACTCAACCATCTCCCAACTGGGTTATATGGTGATGGCTATGGGTATCGGTGCTTATACTGCTGGGCTGTTTCACCTGATGACCCATGCTTACTTTAAAGCCATGTTATTCCTCTGTTCTGGGTCGGTTATTCACGGAATGGAAGGGGTTGTGGGCCATGACCCAGTATTAGCACAGGATATGCGTTTAATGGGGGGACTGAGGAAATATATGCCTTTGACTTCCTTGGCATTTTTAATTGGAACCTTAGCTATTTGTGGGATTCCTCCCTTTGCTGGTTTCTGGTCAAAAGATGAGATTTTAGGCTTGGCCTTTGAAGCAAACCCCAGTTTATGGTTAGTGGGTTGGTTGACCGCAGGATTAACCGCTTTTTATATGTTCCGAATGTATTTTATGACTTTTGAAGGAGACTTCCGAGGCAATGATATGGACATTCGGACTGAGTTATCCATGGCCGCAGCCCCTGTATTTGGGCCTGGGGCGATGGATGTGAAAGAATTAGACCATGAAGCTGAGGATCACGGTCATGATGATCATGGCCATGGCCATAGTGACTCTCCCCACGAATCTCCCTTATCCATGACCTTACCGTTGCTCATTTTAGCCATTCCTTCAACGGTTATCGGGTTATTGGGTAAACCTTGGGATAATACCTTTGAGGGCTTTATATACGCCCCTGGAGAGGTGGTAGAAGAGGTTTCTCACTTCGACTGGACCGAGTTTGGTATTATGGCCGGAAATTCTGTGGGTATTGCCTTAATTGGTATTACCATCGCTTCTTTGATGTATTTGCAGCACAAAATCGATCCCAAAGCGATCGCTGATAAGTTTCCAGCGTTGTACAAATTCTCCCTCAATAAGTGGTATTTCGATGATGTTTATCACAACGTTTTTGTTATGGGATGTCGTCGTTTAGCCCGTCAAATCATGGAAGTGGATTACCGTGTCATTGATGGGGCAGTTAATTTAACTGGTTTAGCTACCTTAGTTAGTGGTGAAGGTTTAAAGTACCTAGAAAATGGTCGCGCCCAATTCTATGCCTTAATTATTTTTGGGGCTGTATTAGGATTTGTGGTTGTTTTTAGCGTAGTTTAAAGACATTTTTGCCAGTTAATTTTAAGGGGCAATATTGCCCCTTTTTATTTTACGTTTTAACGTGCTAAGTCATATAATAAAGAGAGGTTAATTTATAATCTTAATTAAAAAATGACACAATTACAAAACGCAAAATTATTACCCTTACCCCCTGGAGATATAGGATTACCTTTGATTGGTGAAACCCTTAACTTTTTATTCGATCCTGATTTTGCCAAGAAGAAAGTAAGAAAATATGGTCAAGTTTATAAAACTAATATTTTTGGTAATAATACTGTTACCATGATTGGTGCTGAGGCTAATCAATTTTTATTTCTTAACGAAAATAAATATGTTGTCTCAACTTGGCCAAAAAGTACCCGAATTCTTTTAGGACAATTATCTTTAGCTGTTAAAAATGGCAATTTTCATACTTCCAGACGGAAATTATTAGCTCAAGCTTTTCAACCGAGAGCTTTAAGTAATTATATTCCCAAAATGGTGGATATTACCCAACAATATGTAGAAAAATGGTTGCAAACTAAAGAGTTAACTTGGTATCCTGAATTAAGAAATTACACGTTTGATGTTGCTTGTAGTCTATTAATTAGCATTGAGAATGCGTCTGAGACAAAATTAGCCAGCTATTTTGAAACATGGTGTAAAGGATTATTTACTTTACCCATTAATTTACCCTGGACAAATTTTGGTAAAGCGTTAGAGTGCCGCCAGAAAATGTTACAAGAAATTGAAACAATTATTATCAACCGACAACAACAACCTAACCATAAAAATGATGCCCTTGGTATCTTATTAGACGCAAAAGATGAAGAAGGAAATAGTCTAAGTTTAGAGGAACTTAAAGACCAAATTCTTTTGCTTTTATTTGCTGGCCATGAAACATTAACCTCAGCCATTTCTTCGTTTGTCTTATTAATGGCGCAACATCCTGATATTTTTAAAAAAGTTAAAAAAGAACAAGAAAAACTTAATATTAGTGAACCTATAACCCCAGAACAATTAAAAGAAATGACTTATTTAGAGCAGGTTTTAAAAGAGGTTTTAAGATTAATTCCTCCCGTGGGTGGTGGATTGAGAAAAGTGATTCAAGAATTTGATTTTCAAGGATATCGTATTCCTAAAGATTGGACAGTACAATATCAAATCGCCCAAACCCATCAAGAAACTGACACTTTTCCTGATTATAACACCTTTGATCCAGAACGATTTTCTCCTGAAAATATGGCAGATAAACAGAAAAATTTTTGTTACATTCCCTTTGGTGGGGGATTAAGAGAATGCTTAGGCAAAGAATTTGCTAGATTAGAAATGAAAATTTTTGCTAGTGTTTTAGTCCGTAACTGTCATTGGCAACTCTTACCTGACCAAAACTTAGAGATGATAACGATTCCTAGTCCCCGTCCTCGTGATGGGTTAAAAGTTAAGATCGTTTAGTACACTTTAAAACAATTCTATGCTAAAGTTACCGTAGTAATAAATGGGGGTTTTTTGCCCCCATTATTATTAAACTCAAATCGATTAGAATTGACAATGATCAGATGTTCAGAGCAAAATTATCATTAATATTAAAGCATTTAAAAAATAATCCTAACTTTGATAGTTTTCTTGATTCATTACAAATATTTTTACTTTTGTTTATTATCATTGGTATTGGAGATTTTTGGTATTTTACTGACTTTGGTTTGTATGAAGATGATTATGATAGGATACCGTTTGCTCTAGAAGCAGGTTGGATTGGTTCTGGTTCTGGATTGGGGAGATTTATTCTTAATCATATTTTAATAGAACAGGGTCAAGGTAGAGCGTTGCATGATATTTTAATTGTCATTTTTTCATGGATTGGAAATAAACTAGGAGGTTTTCATAGTATCTATTTAATTGGTTATTTTATTATTACAATTAATGCCTGTTTATTTTATACTTTGCTGAAACGGTTTGCTCTTCCAAAAGTATTTATTATTACTGGAGTTTTAGCTTTTTCTTTATTCCCTGCTGATACTACTCAACCATTTTTAACTCATTCATTAGGAATACAGCCATCCATAACATTTCTTTTAATTGCACTGCATTGTTATGTTGCTAAAAAAAAGATACTTTCTTACTTTATTATTCTTGGTTCGCTACTGTGTTATGAGCCAATTTTCCCTGTTTTTTTAGCAGCACCATTATTTAAAAATAAATGGAATTTAAGATTATGTCGGGAGTTAATTAAGCATAGTTTTTTAATGGCAATCATGGTAACTTGTTTAATTTTACTTCGTAAATTATTAGGGGAAACTAGAGCGAGTGATGTTGATTTTGTTATTGCTCTTCAAATAGTGGTTCGTCATGTGGTGATTGGACCATTTATCAGTCTTAAAATGTTTTTATATAGACCATTAACAACCCTAACAGAACTCAATTTAAAATCTCTCTTGATTATTTTACCGTGCTGGATAGGACTGCTATGGATTTTCTCTCACCTGGAAACAAAATTTCCTAGTCGATCTAAAGATAGTGTGTTGTCAATTAGAACTCGATTTCTAAACTTAGAAATTACAGAAAATTTCCAATTAATACTAAAATTTTTACTCATTGGTATCGTAACAGTAATTTTAGCCTATCCTTTTGCACTTTCAAGTGATGTTACTATCATTAGTGGGAGAAGTTCTAAAGTTCATACAGCAGCAGTGGTGGGTGCTTCTATTGTATGCGCTTGTGTTTGTTGGACTATTTGGTTTATTGCTAATAATTATCGAAAGAAATATATAGGAACTGCTCTTTTAGCAACATTTTTTGCATTATTAATTGGTTTTGGGTTGGTGGTTCAACAGGATTATATATTGAGTTGGCAGTATCAAAAAGCATTTTGGACTGATATTGATGTTTTATGCCCTGATATGACTGAAAACACCGTTATTCTTGTGGATAATCATAAAATGCTTCGAGGGGTTAAACAGATTCAATCTTTTTTTGAACGACCATCAGTTGTTATGAGTAAATTATATAAATTTCCTAAAGATTGGAGACCGCAACCTAAACTTTACTATTTACGAAAAAACTGGAAAGAAACAATAGTATCCACTAAAAATTTATGGCAACTAAATAATATTACCACTACAGCACCCGGACCAGGTTATGGTGCTTTAAAATCTACTGACCGTTCAAACTATTATACCAATACAGAGAGTTCCAATATTATTTTACTTGAGGCTCAAGGAGGTAAATTAAATCGAGTATTTTCTGTTATTATTAACGATAAAGTTTTTTCTTTAAAACAAAAACAAAATTCACAATTGTTACCATTAAAAAAAGGAATTATCTATCAATATATGATTAAATCAGAAGAATATTAATTATTAATTGTTAATCATTATTTGGGTTTTCTTGAGTTAATAAAGCTTCTGCACTTTCACTCGAAAGGGGACGAGAAAATAAATAACCTTGGCCATAGTTACATTTAAGAGATTCTAAAATGTTTTTTTGTCCTTCCGTTTCAATTCCTTCAGCAATCACCTCTAACTCCAAATTATGACCCAAAGAGATGATTGTTTGTACAATCTGAATGTATTTATTGTCTTGCCCCTCTTCCATGCGTCCCACAAAGGATTTATCAACTTTGAGGGTATCCACAGGAAAACGATGTAAATAACTTAAAGAGGAATAACCTGTACCAAAATCGTCAATACTTAAGCGTAATCCCAAGTCTTTTAAACGATTGAGTAGACAAATCGCTTCTTCTACATTATTCATCATCATACTTTCAGTGATTTCTAATTTTAAGCGATCGCCTTTAATCCCTGCCTCATCTAGAATCTCTTTAATTTGCGTCACTAAGTCTGGTTGAGAAAATTGACGGCCCGAGAGATTCACGCTCATAATTAAAGCAGGATGGCAGGGAAACCGTTCATGCCAATCTCGAATTTGACGACAAGCTTCCATTAAAATCCATTTTCCTAGAGGAACAATTAACCCAGTTTCTTCGGCCAGAGGAATAAATTCTCCTGGAGAAACAAATCCCCGTGTTTTAGAATTCCAACGCACTAAAGCTTCAAAACTGGCAATTTTTCCTGTTTTTAAAGAAAATATGGGTTGATAGTACAATTCAAATTCTTTTTGTTTTAATCCCAAACGTAAATCCTTTTCTAGCTTCCAACGTTCTTCTGCTTGGATGTCCATTTCTGGTTGAAAAATTTGAGGACGACTGCATTTAAGTTCCTTTGCCTTGTGCATAGCAAGATCAGCATAACGCAGTAATTCTGACCCATGAAAGTTTTTTCCTGTCTTTTTCGAGGAAATTCCTATGGTTACGGTAGGATAAATTTCTTGTCCTTTCCAAAACAGGGGTTGACTTAACACCTGTTGTAATTTTTCTGCAAACAATACCACTTCTTGTTCATTCTTAACTGGTTTTAACCAAATCACAAATTCGTCTCCCCCAACTCGTCCCAAATGATCCCAAGCATGAAGTTGTTGTTGTAGGCGTTGGGACATGACAATTAAGAAATAATCCCCTGCTTGATGGCCTAAACCAGCATTAATGGTTTTAAAACGATTGACATCAATGAATAAAACTGCCACTAATTCTGATTGCTGAGATATTTTTTTATGATTCAGTCGTTGTAATTTTCGTTCTAGGGCCCGTCGGTTAGACAATCCTGTTAGGGGATCATGATAGGTTTGATAAACCGTTTTATAGGCTAATACACAGGTTCCTGACAGTAAAAAACCTAGTAACGGTGGAACCAAGGGAACCCAACCGGATTGAGTGAATAACAAAAAACACAGTCCCCACAATCCTACCACCATAATCACCACATTCCCTGCCAAAATCCACAGACGCTGCGATCGCCAAACCACCACCCCTCCTAACATAGACCATAATCCAATCCAAATCCATTCTATGGCTTCAGGCCAAAACCAAAAGGGTTGTTCTCCTTGCAGAATGGTTGCTAGTAGTTGACTGATAATTTGCCCATGAATTTCAACCCCGGCCATTTCAAAGTTTTCTATGGCTGTGGCACTATAAGGGGTGGGGAATGTATCTTTTTCGTTGGGGGTTGTTATCCCTATTAAAACAATTTTATTTTTAACTAAACTCGGATCAAAGTTGCCAGTTAAAACATCCGTTAAAGAAATCACTTTACTAACTTGCTTTGAACGATATTTAATTAAGGTTTGCCAACCGAATGCTTCTGATTTAGGTAAAATATAGCCACCTGAATTTTTATGCAACCGATAAAAATTGGTAGAATTTAGTTTTAAATAGTTGGGCTTAATTCTTAAAGATTTATCTTGAGTATTATTCAAATAGTTTAAAACAGTTTGTAAGGCGAAAGAATATTCTTGAATTTTTCCAGAAGGGGTTTTAACATACAAAAAAGTTCGACGTACCACATTATCAGGATCAATGGGCAAATCACTAAATCCCACCCGATTTTTAGGAATATTTCCAGGGGGAGCAACCCCAGGATCATTTCTATTAGGAAGTTGTTTAACAACAATAATATTATCCTCATCTAGAGCTTTTCTTAACGCTTCAGTCCCAGGAGGATGAGTTAAATCCCGATAAATATCGAGGGCAATTAATTTCGGTTCATAACGTTGTAATTGATTTAAGGCTTTAGCAATCACTTCATCAGTTAAAGGCCATTTTGATTGCTGCTGAATATCCTCTTCTGTTACTCCAACAATTAACAAACGGGGGTCAGGGGTTTGAGAAGACCCAATTCGTACCATCTGATCATAGGTCACTAATTCTAAAAATTGTAAATGACCCATCTGTCTTAGGGCAATAAGCCCCCCAGTGACTAAAACACTAGAAACAACAATAGAAGGTAGAGAAAATAACCAAAGTTGTTGCCATCGTCTAGGGCAATTGTTACCTGAGTTAACAGAAATTTTCTGCGTTTCTAGAGAAGATTGCTCGTTACTACTATCAACGAGGAAAGAACGAATTACTTGACGTAACTTAGTGATCACTACAGTTTCAATGAATGAGTAAACAAAAAAAATGAGACGGTGTTGCTTATAAATACTTTACTCGTCTGATAAGATAAAGGGGTTAATCTAAAAAGGGTATGTGATCATAATCACAATTAAACCTAAAAACTGGACGGAAAACAATAATGGAGAGTAAGATAGAAAGTAAATGTACTCAGTCTATTACGTTAATTATTGCATCGAAGCTTAGAGCATAAATCTTAAACTGCAATTACTTAGGAAATTTTCAATAATTATAGGAATTGAACAGGACATTAAAACTATGTTGAACCAGAAACCTATTCAACTTACAACAGGGGTGATAACTGTAGCCTCCCTAATTTTACTCTCTTTTTCTAGTATAGGGTCTACCCAAACTGCACCTGAGACGAATGACACCAATCAAGAAGAAGAATCTATCGCTGATAGTGTTCCCGATCGCCGTAAAGGTGGAGCCAGCCGAAGTTCCCAAACCCCTGAAAATAGTCAGCAGAGTGAAGATGAAGAAATGGTTCAAGCTCCCCAAAGACGCAAACCAGCAGCCCGTCGCAATGATAATCAATGCAACTTTAATCCTCAAGAAGTGATTGCTCTGATCCCAGAGAATCTTCGCGGAAAAACCACAGCAGACTCCCCTACCTTATACTTTTCCGTTCCTGTTATTACAGCTAACACAGAAATCGAATTTGTTCTACGAGGTCCTGAAGATCAATTAGTAGAAAAACAAACTTTCTTCGGTCAAGGAAAAGCAGGAATTATGGGCTTAAAATTACCTAAAGTTTCCCGTATCTCTGGGCTTAACTCTCAAAAGACATATCACTGGTATTTATCGGTGATTTGTAATCAAAGCGATCGGGCTGACGATATTGTTGTTGAAGGGTTGCTACAACCAATTACCCTTGAATCAAATCTTCGACAACAACTACAAGCAACCACAATTGAAGAGCGGATCAGACTGTATCAATCTCACGATCTTTGGCATGAAAGGTTGGATGCGTTAGCAACAATTAAGCGATCGCAACCCGAAAATACTCAAGTATCTCAACAACTAGGACAGTTACTTGACTCTGTTAAGTTAGACCCAATCATTGGACAACAACCCTTATTAGAGACTCAAATGCTCAGTTCAAATCGTTAAGGACTAAATAGCTGATGGGGTGATGAAGTGACGGGGTGACGGGGTGATGGGGTGATGGGGAGTGTGGGAAGTGTGGGAAGTGTGGGAAGAATATTAATATTTTACTTCCCCTGCTCCCCCTGCTCCCCCTGCTCCCTTGTCTCCCCCATATCGAAAAACTCCCAGTCTCCCAGTCCCCGTCTGTGAGGTGTAGGGTGTGGGGTGTAGGGTGTAGGGTGTAGGGTGTAGGGAAAATATGATGATCGCCCTAAACTTTGAGTGGACATTAAAGAAAAACATTAGGAGTAGGCATCATGAATGAACCGATTACTGTACCTTATGACTTAGCAAACATCCTAAAAGAACTTAAACAGGATATTAAGGAAGTAAACACCAAGCTAGAGAAACTAAACACTATTGAGGTAAAGATTGCGACCTTAACTGAAAAAGTGGATGGAATGGATAAACGACTTGAAAAAGTTGAAGGAACCCAAAAGAATCAGGTTTGGGCTTTGATCGTTCTTTTAGGGGGTGCTATTGTTACCGCTGGTTGGAGAGTGTTTTTCACAGTTAACCCTTAAAATCTTTTAATTTTTCAGAAGAAAAACTGGTGAGACTATCTTTTTTGAGAAATATATAAAATCGTGGCGATCGCTAGACTTCCTTTTTGCCTCCTTTAACGAGGGAAGAACAGGGATTTAACAAAAAATTGCGGTAAAACTAACATTCTGCGCCAACGCCAGGGTTCTTGATAAAGTCTATATAACCATTCCAGGTTATTATCCCTTAACCAACCTGGGGCGCGACTTTTTGTCCCTGACCAAATATCAAAGCTTCCCCCAACCCCTACCCAAATAGCTTGGGGACATAATTTTCTATTTTCACGAATCCAGACTTCTTGGCGAGGAACCCCTAACCCCACCAAAATTAATCGAGGTTGTTGGGTTTTTAGGGTATTTTTCCAGGTTTCCTGTTCTTCTGGGGAAAGATAGCCATGAGACGTAATAATATTTGCTTGAGGCAGTTTAGCCCGCCATTGGGTGGCGGCTGCATCTGTTACCCCTGGTTTGCCCCCATAAAAGGCAATTACATTTCCTTGGCCATTGCTTCCCAACGCTTCAATCAAAGATTGGGCTAATTCAATGCCTGGACACCGTTGTTGTGGTTGTCCTCTCATCTTTAAATAGATGACGACACCTGCCCCATCAGGAATCACTAAATCCGCTTCTTGAATAATTTGAGCTACCAGAGGGTCTTTTTGGGCTAACATGGCCATTTCTGCGTTGATGGTCACTACATGAACCCCTTGACCGTTTTCAAGACATTGCAGCAAATAATGGGTATAGTCGTCCAATAAATGAACAGGTAAACCAAGAACAGAAGAGGTTTTAGGAGAGGTGGACATCACTTTCAACGTTAGTTATCAATATGTCAGTGTGGGGAGTGTAGGGAGTGTGGGGAGTGTGGGGAGAATTAATCCTTAAAACGGCCAAAGTTGGGCAAAATAATCAAACTAATTAACCCTAACCAAGCCAAACCACTAATCCAGTTAGCCCAAGCTAAGCCATGAAAGGTAGTCCGAATAGTATAAGTTCCTGGCTTCAAGTCTAACCCGGTTAAATTATAGTCTCGATAATGAACGGCAAAAATCTTTTTAAATCGTTGATCATTGACCCAAACTTTTAGCATATCGGGATAATACAACACAGGTAACTGTATAATATTAGCCTCTTCTGTCACCGTAATTTCACAAACCGTACTCACCCCTTGTTGCTGACAGTTATCTTCGGTTTCTGTGACAGGAATTAAGGTATGTTTGGGTAACAGTCCTTCTAAAAACAGTTGTCTCACACGAATATTCAAGGGTTGGCCATCACGGGTTGCCCCATTGACCACAAATTTTAAGCCAAAATCATTGCTAGATTCGGGAAGGGGTGGAAAAGAAACCTCTTCTTTTAATTCACGGGAAACGAGAGGAAAGGAACCAATAACCTTACCATCGATGTGAACTTCTAAGGTAGCCGTATCGGCAATATTTTCTAGGGAAACCTCTCCTTCGATAAACAGAACTGGATTTTCTCCCTCTTCCCAAGCCGGATAACGTAATTCCGCTTCTAGGAGTAAGGGATGATTGACAAAGGTATTCCAAGTGCTATATCCAGGAATCCAGTCAGGATGTAAAAGGGGTAATTCGGCTTTCCCGTAGAGAGTTCTGATGGGGGGACGATAAAGATAGTCTAAGGCACCAGAATAGCGAAATAGGGGTTCTTTTTTGAGTTCATCAACGGTTAATGTGCCTTTAGGTGCCGGTAGCCAAGGACGACTGGCTAAGACAATAACTAGGATACCAATAATTAAATGACGGCGATCGAGTCTTCTACGAAAGATTAAGACGGTTGCATAAGCGGTTAATAAAGCCCCAGCCCACATTACATGGGTAAGAAATCGGAAGGTAAACTGAGTGACCCAGAGTTGACGGGGTAAAATGCTCCAAATATCGATGGGACTCCAGGTTAAGAACAGGGCAACCCCAAATACCCAAAGTAACCCTAGCATATAAGGACGGGTTTGTTGTAATTTGGGGGGAAGAGAAGGGGAAAAATAGTAATAGTACGTAACCACGCCCCAAGCTGCTAATAAAATCCATCCTACCGCCGGATGTAAGCCATAGGTAGCAGCCAAACCAGTTTGTGAGGGTTCAGCAGGCAAAGAAGTGGGAGACAATAAGTTAGCAAGGGGTGTATAGGTATTGGTGCCAAAAGGGTTGATAACGTTGATTTGTTTACGAATGGAAAGATAAGGGGAAATAAAAACAACTGGTGCGAGGAAATAAAATGCCAGTAACCATCCTAAACCATAACCGAGAAAAGGAGGAATTAAACGGGAAAAAGTAAAGTCAGTTTTTCTGGTTTGAATGACAACAATTAAGGCTAAAAGAGCAATGAATAAAGTGCCGTAAACAAAGGTAATGATATGAGTAACCGCTAAACAAAACCAACTAATAGAACTGAGGATAAGATAACGTCGTTTCCCTGTTAAGTAACATTGAATGACGTAGTATAAAACAATGGGAAAAATTCCTTGAGCAATGGCTTCGGTAAAGGCTCCTCTGGCATGAATATTATTTAAAAAATAAGGAGCGGACATATAGGAAATTCCGGCCAAAACCCCAGCAATACGAGATTGTGTTAATTTAAAACTTAATTTATAAATGTAAAATCCCCCGATAGTTAAAGCGAGGATAATCACTAATTTATAGGCTTCATAGGGATTATTGGGTGTGACTAATTTATAAAACCAACCTCCGATAAAATAGGGTAATTGGCTATAAAATTGGAACCCTGGATAACGCCAACTATTATCCTCAAGGGGGGCAACTCTTAAGGGAAATTGTCCTTCAATAATGGCGGTTCTTGCTTGGGCAATATAACCAATATGAGAAGGGGTATCGCTAACAGAAAAAATGATTTTTGATGAGGCCATTGGTGCCATTAATGATAAGGCAACCACGCTATATAATACTATAATTCCTAGGGCAATACGATGCTTGTATAGCCATTGATGGATAGATTTAACGATGTCTTTTAGGATCATATAATTTACAATTTTTAACTAATTTTATAAATAAAAATAATATCGTTTCGAGAATAAATGGGCTGATTATTGATTAGAAAATTCCAGTTTTCAGCAGCAATAGGGTTAGTTTCTTTTTGGGCATAAATTTGCTGTTTTACGGTACTATCAATGAGTAGATACTGATGGGGAAGTTGGGTAATGGTTTCTGTTTCTGGATTAAATCTAGGTTGGGCATAATAGGAATCAATATTGATAGGATAGTTTTGAATTTTACTCAATAAATCAAGATATTGGACAAAACCGATGTTAACACCAAAAAGTTGATAGGTAATGACATTTTTGTTGTCCTCTGGTAATAGGTTATGGGTTAGCAGGTATTTTACCCCATGTTCGGTTTCTTGTCCCCAGTTAATGGTTGAATCATCGGCAAATTTCCATTTTTCTTGATTCCAAAGTGGGTTAACATAGCTCAAAGATTGAGCAATTCCTATCATCCCCAAGTAAATATAAAGACTTAATCCTGCTAGTAAGACGTATGTTTGCCATTTATGTTTCAACAGGACGGTTAAACTGGCGATTAATAGGTAAACAAATAAGATAATAGGATAAAAATATCGATAACCAATAATGAAGCGACTATCTTTCATTAACCAAAAATAAATTAGAGGATAAGCACTGGCTAAAATAATTAAGGGTAAGGTTTGTTTATTGATAGATTTTTTAATTACTATTTTCTGAAAACTAATTTTATAAATTAAAACTGATAAAAGAAATAATCCGATAATAAAAAGCCCAGAATTTTCTTTAAACCAAAAAATTTTAACTAAATATTCTAATGAAGTAATTGAAACAAATTGTCCATTCCAAAAGGGTTCTCTAATTCCTCCTGCTGTACTCAAATTCATTTTTATTCCATCAAAATAAGAGCCTAAATCATCAATAATTGATTGATTGGCTGAATTTTTAAATGCCCAACCATACATCAAACTAATCAAAATAGTTTGTATAAATAAGCTCAAAATCCCTAATCCTAAAAAGCTTTTCAGTCTATTTATTTTTTGTTCTCTATATAAGTAAAAGCCAATCAAAATATAAGTTCCTAGGGTAATAGGAAGAAGAATTAAATTACTAAATTTAGCATTAAGTCCTATAAATAAACAAATAGTAAAAACAAGAAAGTGAATTGTTATAAATTTATTATTACCTCCAACAATTGTGTCATAAATCACCATTAAAGTAAGAATAGACAATAAAGCATAAATACTAACGCTAACATCAAAAGCAATTAAGAAGTTATGGCTATAAAAGCTTGGAGAAAAAATAGATAAAACAGCAAATACTAGAGCAATTTGATAAGAAATTTTCTTGAAAATAAAGGTGTATAAATATAGCCAAATAAAAAGGAAACTATTAAAAATTAAATAAGGCAAACGTAAACTGAATAATAGTGTATGAAAATTATTATAATTCTCCATCAAAAGATTATAACCTAAATTAAAGGCAGCTAACCTTGCCTCAATACTCTCCTCTCCACTAACAATATTAATACTAGGAACCGTTAGATTATAATCAGGGAAAAATAGATTGAGAATAACCGAATTAATCAATTTAAAAAAGAGAGGATGTTCTTGGTTTAATCCTAATCCTTGAGTATAAGCATAAGCAGCACCAATATAAGCTGATTCATCGGAAGTAATCGACGTTTTACTGATTAAATAAACACCAATTATATAATAAATAATTATTAAAAATATAAATAATAATTGTCTAGGAAATTGTTCAATATTAAACTGTTTAAACCTCATAAAACTCTAATCAACAAGGATCAGTCCATCTTAAATGCTAGTGATCATCTTTACCATAACTTGAACCATTTGTCAAAAAAATACTATTATGATCAATATGAGGAACTTAAAACATAGGATCAACAGTCATATAATTGACCCTTTAGCGTAATCTGTCGGGATAGGCAACCCAATCAAGTTATGGCCATTAAGGATTATCTAATAAATAAACTACGTAGAATCTTAGGAATTATTGATATTTTAGCAGCCCTTGATCAAGTTTTAAAAGATCAAAAACGGGAGTTAATTAGAGAACTTCTCAATCAAATTAAACCAGGAAGTATTGTGCAATGTCGTATCAATGGAGTTGAACTTTTATCCCCCATTGAACCTTTACAAGTTTATCAGCATTGTCTGTCTCCTATTGCTGAAGAAAAACTCAATTTTTCTGTTGAAAATCATTGCGCCCAGTGGTTAAGTTCCCATATAAACTATGGAGATACGGTACTCGATATTGGGGCAGCTTTTGGGGTGATTAGTTTCCCTTTAGCTAAAGCAGTGGGAAAGAAAGGTCATATTTATGCTTTTGAACCTGCTAAAAATACCCAAGATATTTTACAAAAAATTTTAAACCTAAATCACTTATCTAATATTACTTTAGTGCCGCAAGCGATTTCCGATCAATCTGGGGTAGCAGAATTTATTGAATATAGTAAAGAGAATGATTCATCCTGGGCTTCAGATACCTCTACTTTAGCTTCCGGTGACAATATTGATCAACATAAAAAGTTTATAACTTATGAAGTATCTGTGATTACTTTGGATGAATATGTAACCAAAAATGCCTTGGAACCCTCAGCGATTAAAATGGATATTGAAGGCTTTGAATTTTATGCTTTACAAGGGGCAAAACAAACCTTAGAGAAATATTTACCTTATCTTTGTATTGATATTCATGCTGATGTTAAAACAGGAAAATCTGCCCTGGTTGAAATTGAACCTTTTTTACAATCCCTTGGCTATGATTTGAGGATGGAAGAACATACCCTTTATGCTATTCCTACTCATAAAAAATAGAGGAAATAATACCCATGATCAATTCATTAAAATTAAAAATTCGCAGAAGTTTAGGTTTACCTGAAATACAAGAAAGAGTCGAACATTTAGCCCGACAAAATCAAGAATTGCGGGATCTTAATCAAGTCCTTGATGCTAAGTTAAAAGATACATTAGATTATAATCATCGAATTTTTAATCAAATTGACCAATTACTAGATCAACAAAAAAGACAGTTTTTACAAGAGCTTATTCAACAAAGTAAATCAGGGACGATTTTGAATTGTTCCATTAATTATTGTGATATTTTAGCCCCCATTGAACTCTTAAAATTATATGCTCATTGTATCGATCCTCAACCTCATCAAAAGCTTAATTTTCTCATTGAAACCCATTGCGTAGACTGGTTATCTTCTCATCTAAATCGAGGAGATACTTTTTTAGATGTGGGGGCTTCTTTTGGAACCATTAGTTTACCTTTAGCTAACATTCTGGGAGAAAAGGGTCATATTTATGCTTTTGAACCAGCACAAAAAACTCAAAAATTCCTAAAACAAATTCTAGATATCAATCAGATTAATAATGTTTCTGTCATTCCCTCAGCGATCTCTGATGAACTCGGAACTGCCCAATTTTTAGAATATACGGATACCAATCCTTTAGCTTGGGCTTCTGATACTTCAACCTTAAATGCGCCAACCATTAAGCCAGATTTTCAACATTCATCCTATGATGTTCAAGTTACTACCATTGATGAATTTGTTAACACTTATCATCTCCAACCAACAGCAATAAAAATTGATATTGAAGGCTTTGAATTTTATGCCTTACAAGGGGGAAAACAAACTTTAGAAACAATGTTACCTTACCTTTGTATTGATATTCATACCGATGTTAAAACAGGAAAATCGGCCTTAGTTACGGTTGAACCTTTCTTGCAATCCCTTGGCTATAGTTTAACCATGAAAGAACACACCCTTTATGCTATTCCCCCTGAAAAAACATAACAAGATACAATAGGTTAATCATTAATGTTGGAAACCATAAGTTATTGACTTTTCGTTTCTTAGCAACCTAAGAGGATGTGAACGGTGTTAATTTCAATTATTGTCCCCTGTTATAACGAACAAGACGTTATCCACATAACTCATAATCGTTTAGTCTCCGTTTTAGAAGAAATAACCCCACAATTTGAACTTATTTACGTTGATGATGGGAGTCAAGATGAAACCGCTAATTATCTGCGACAAATCCAGCAACAAGATCAACGGGTTAAAGTAGTGTTATTGTCCCGTAATTTTGGCCATCAAATGGCTGTGACCGCAGGTTTAGATAATGTTACTGGGGATGCGATCGTTTTAATTGATGCAGACTTGCAAGATCCCCCGGAAGTGATAAAAGAGATGGTTAATCGTTGGTATGAGGGGTATGATGTAGCCTATGGGGTTCGTACGGACAGACAGGGAGAAACCCCCTTTAAACTCTGGAGTGCAAAAGCATTCTATCGCATTATGAATGGTTTGTCTGATGT
>JAAUYD010239125.1_pt1 | contig 39983 bp, 33 predicted proteins | sample 7278101 | NCBI WGS metagenome assembly JAAUYD01 (sample SAMN14350128, study PRJNA611818) | marine sediment metagenome | isolation source: surface marine sediment (0.6m) | place: French Polynesia: Moorea | collected 2018-08
ATAACCGTCATTGCGACCGAAGGGAAGCAATCCCAAAGACCTTGTGATTGCGTCGTTTCACTTCGTTCCACTCGCAATGACATACTATGGGTATGCCCCCGGACATGATATAACTATCAACTCCTAACTATCAACTCTTAACTCTTAACTGTCAACTCTTAACTGTCAACTGTCAACCGTCAACCGTCAACTGTTAACCCTTTCACAACAAAGACATCTGCTCATTGGGGGGCTTAAAACCCAAATGCTTATAGGCTGAGGATGTGGCTACCCTTCCCCGTGGAGTTCTAGTTAAATAGCCAATTTGCATTAAATAAGGTTCGTACACTTCCTCAATGGTTTGGGTATCTTCACCCGTAGCAGCAGCTATGGTTTCTAACCCCACAGGGCCACCATTAAACTGTTCAATAATTACACTCAACATCCGCCTGTCTGTCCAATCCAATCCACAGGGATCTACTTGAAATAACTGTAGTGCCTCCCCTGCAACCCCTGCAGTAATTTCACCCGATGATTTTACCTCAGCATAATCACGTACTCTTTTGAGTAACCTATTTGCTATCCTTGGCGTACCCCGAGAACGACGGGCTATTTCCGCAGCCCCATCCTCCGCCACGGGGGTTTTCAGCAATTGGGCCGTTCGCAAAACGATTTGGCTCAACTCATCCACTTCATAGAATCTTAACTTTTGTACCAAGCCAAAGCGATCGCGCAAAGGGGAAGTTAACGCCCCCACCCTGGTTGTTGCCCCCACCAAGGTAAATTTTGATAGGGGTATACTGCGAACCCTGGCGCTAGAGCCTTTGCCAGTGGTAATATCCAGGCGATAATCTTCCATGGCCGGGTATAAAATTTCCTCAGTCATCCGGGAAAGGCGATGGATTTCATCAATAAAAAGCACATCCCCCGGCTTCAAGTTGACTAACAATCCCATGATATCCCGGGGACGCTCTAAAGCCGGGGCGCTGGTAATTTTATAGTTAACTCCCATTTCGGCAGCTAAAATCATTGCCATAGTAGTTTTACCCAATCCCGGGGGCCCATACAAAAGTAAATGATCCATCACCTCCTGACGGGATTTAGCAGCTTGAATGGCAATTTCTAGCACATCCTTTAAATCCTTCTGTCCCACATAATCAGCAAACCGTTGGGGGCGAATACTCTCTTCCGGCTTTCCCCGCTCATCAGTACCAGCTCCAGGATGGAGAATATCCTCTGTTTGGGTTTTTTTCGCGGTTTTTTTTGCGGTTTTTTTTGCTGATTCCCGTTGCTGCTGGGGTTGTTTACCCGGTTCTTCCGGTTGCTTTTTAGAGGAGATAATCGCCATAGTTCCGCTCTTGAGTTGGATTTCAGACTGGTTTGGGGGGAATGGCAAACCGCGCAAGTCTATGCAAAAATTTTCTTTCTAGAGTACGCCTACCAATTTAAAATTTAAACTTCGGGGAATACTCAACAGTAGAAAATTGATCATGCTAGCTAAGAGAATCTTACCGTGCTTAGATGTGAAAGCGGGACGAGTTGTAAAAGGAGTTAACTTTGTCGATATTAAAGATGCCGGCGATCCGGTGGAAATGGCAAAGGTTTACAACGATGCTGGGGCCGATGAGTTAGCATTTCTAGATATTACAGCTACTCATGAACAGCGAGACACAATTATTGACGTAGTGTACCGAACCGCCGAGCAGGTCTTCATTCCCCTGACTGTTGGTGGTGGTATCCAAACCTTAGAAAATGTTAAAGCTTTGTTACGAGCCGGGGCAGATAAGGTTAGTATTAATTCTGCGGCGGTACGTAAACCAGATTTTATTAATCGAGCAAGCGATCGCTTTGGCAACCAATGCATAGTCATTGCCATTGATGCCAGACGCAGAAACGATCCCAACAATCCCGGTTGGGATGTATATGTGCGTGGTGGCAGGGAAAATACTGGTATAGATGCCCTCCAGTGGGCACAGGAAGCAGAAAAACGAGGTGCAGGAGAATTGCTGGTGACAAGTATGGATGCTGATGGCACTCAAGCTGGTTACGACCTGGAACTAACTAGGGCGATCGTAGATTCAGTAGAAATTCCTGTTATTGCTTCCGGTGGTGCTGGCAATTGCCAACATATCTATGAAGTACTGACCACAGGTAAGGCCCAAACGGCTTTGCTCGCCTCCCTGTTACATTATGGGCAGTTGAGTGTGGCACAAATCAAAAACTATTTAAGCGATCGGCAATTGCCAATCAGACCTATTTCTTAAGCCGATGTTAAGTTCCTAACCACACCCTATGTGGTTCAGGACAACTATAAAAAACAATGTTAATATTAGTAAAGAAACATTAAGTTATATTAATTATTATGTTAGTACCCCTTTTATTTATAGATGTGGCACTGGTGGCCTGGTCGCTACACTTAATGGAGAAGGCTTACGAACATAAAGAATTTTCCCTTATGTTAGCAGGCTTACTAGTGGCCGTAGCTGCTGCTGCAATGATGGTTGTGTACTTCTTAATGGGTCATTGCATGAATTATTTATTGCAAGTTTCTTAATAAAAAATTAAGGTTTCTAGCATGGGAATTGTGTGCGTTGACAAGAAGGGTATATTTGAGTTACACTTGGAGATGGACTTTTCGGGGTTATAGCTCAGTTGGTAGAGCGCTGCAATGGCATTGCAGAGGTCAGCGGTTCGAACCCGCTTAGCTCCATTTTTCTATATTTTCAGAAGATAATTGAGATAATGCTTGAACTAAGATTCGCATTATAGATTCAATATCTTCAGGAACACGATAACTTTCCAAACCTTGCTCAATTTGTTTTTGAAAGCGATTTAGTTGAGCAAATTCCCAAATTTTTCCTGTTGTTACAGCACCAATTAGATAAGTTTGTTGCTGATTTTCTTGCCATTGTTCTAAAGCAATTAATTCAGCAATCAGTTGAGTCATGCCATAATCTAAATCTTCTTTTTTAGCCTCAATAACCAGTAAATCATTGACATTCTCTAAAAAATAATCTAAATATCCTTGTAATTGCTCACTAACTTTAATAGAATACTCAATAAAAATTTCAGATTTAGTATAATGAACCAAGTCTATAATTAAAGGTGAAATTAAAATTTCTCTCCTAGCAGCTTCACTAGATAAAGAAGCATAAGGTAAAATTTCTTCAATACGTTCTTTTAATTGATTTATCCTGTCTAAATCTCCCTGGTATTGAGATAAATTCAGTTTTTTCCTCACAAAGGAATAACCAAAATACTTAGCTAAATCTTTCGGTTCAATTTTGAGTTCAAAGATTTTACTGAAAGTATAAGATTGTTCAGGGTTAATAATTTTCACTATCGTTTAACTCTTAATTATTCACAGCCAACAGCTGGCGTAGGTTGGGTGGAACGAAGAGTAACCCAACAAAGGATTGATAATTTTGGGTTTCGTCCCTCAATTTAACCTACCATTGTTCTTAAAACTGTGGTCAGATCCCCGACTTCTTGAAGAAGTCGGGGATCTAAATTTCCACTCCTGGTGCAAAATGAACGCGGGTAGGGTGTGTTAAAACTGATAACTTGCAGCAATCTGGTTTAGCCCACATTCCCACCTGGAAATAAATTTCAAAGACACTGGTGTTGGTTGTTCGTCATAATGGAAAGTATTATTTAAAACTTCCCTCCCAATGGACGAACAACGCCAGCAAGCCTATGTAAAATTGATTCGCAACCTCCTTAGTTGCCCTGATGGCGAAGAACCAGAGATTTTGGCAGCACATCAAGAATTGCTGGATGCTGGCTTGTTGGAGATGGTAGAAGCAGCAGCGCAGATGTTTTCCCAGGAAGGGGATGAGGATAGGGCAAATCGGTTGCGAAATCTGGCAAGGCAACTAGGGAAAGCGTTAAACCTCAATCCTCAACCAGAAAAGAGGGGGGAGGAGGGGTATTTCCAATTCTTGGTGGAGGTACTAGAAGCAACCGCAGAAAGTGAAGGTGATGCACAGGTAATTTACCCCTTACTAAAGGAGAATACAGACAAACTCGATGGGGTGTTTGCAGAAATATTACAACGTAGGGGGATAGAAACACTGGGGGAAGCGGAAGCAAAAACAGCAGAATACTTAGCATCAGTTATTGTTGATTTTGGTAGTCTGATTGGACAATTTCCCTTGGGTAACAAAGCCAGCAATATGGAAATTGCTATTGCATCTTGTACTGCTGCTTTAACTGTCTACACCACAGAAACTTCTCCTATTAATTGGGCTGCAACGCAAAATAATCTGGGAAATGCCTATTGGGATAGAATCCGGGGAGAGAAGGTAGAAAATATAGAACAGGCGATTGCATCTTATTCTGCTGCTTTAACTGTCTACACCAAAGAAGCTTTTCCTGTTGATTGGGCAATGACGCAAAATAATCTGGGAAATGCCTATTGGGGTAGAATCCGGGGAGAGAAGGCAGAAAATATGGAAAATGCCATTGCATCTTATACTGCTGCTTTAACTGTCTACGCCAAAGAAGCTTTTCCTGTTGATTGGGCTGGAACGCAAAATAATCTCGGTCTTGCCTACGGTGATAGAATCCGGGGAGATAAGGCAGAAAATATGGAAAATGCCATCGCATCTTATACTGCTGCTTTAACTGTCTACACCACAGCAGCTTTTCCTGTTGATTGGGCAATGACGCAAAATAATCTCGGTATTGCCTATTGCGGTAGAATCCGGGGAGATAAGGCAGAAAATATGGAAAATGCCATCGCATCTTATACTGCTGCTTTAACTGTTAGAACCCCCGAAGCTTTTCCTGTTAATTGGGCAACCACGCAAAATAATCTCGGTATTGCCTACAGTGATAGAATCCGGGGAGATAAGACGAAGAATATTGAACAAGCAATCGCATCTTATACTGCTGCTTTAACTGTCATCACCCACGAAGCTTTTCCTGTTAATTGGGCAATGACGCAAAATAATCTCGGTACTGCCTACACAAATAGAATCCGGGGAGAGAAGGCAGAAAATATAGAAAATGCGATCGCATATTATACTGCTGCTTTAACTGTCTACACCCCCGAAACTTTTCCCCAAGAACATACTGAGACTTTATTTAATCTGGGGATACTTTACCAAGAAACTAATAATTTTCCCTTAGCTTACAATAGCTTTGAATCTGCCATTGCCACCGTGGAATTATTGCGGGAAGAAATCATTTCTGGGGAGGAAAGCAAGCATAAGCAAAGGGAAGAATGGAACCAACTTTATCGCCACATGGTAGAAGTTTGCCTGGAATTAGGTAACATAACAGCAGCACTTGAATATGTCGAACGTAGCAAAACCCGCACTTTAGTTGAACTAATCCTGGAACGGGATTACCAAACCATTTTTCCTCCAGAAGTTGCAACTCAATTAGCACAATTAAGGGATGAAATAACCACAGGACAATATCAAATCCAAAATGGTAAAGCTGAAAATTACCAAGAGTTAGCACAACATCTGCGACAGTTACGCGAGCAGCAAAATAAACTGCAAGATGAACACTTACCCGTTGGTTCTGGTTTCAATTTTGATTCATTCCAGGCAACTTTAGATGGGCATACAGCCATTATCGAGTGGTATATAACCAGCCAGAAAATTCTCGCTTTTATTGTCAAACCCAACGGGCAAAAATTAACAGTCTGGCAATCCCAACCGGAAGACAGAGAAGCTTTGTATGATTGGGTAACTGAATATCTGCAAGGCTACTACGATGAAGGGAAAAAAGAGCAATGGCAAAATCAGTTAGAGCCAGCACTCAAAAAATTAGCTTCCATTTTGCACATTGATGAAATATTAGCCCAGATACCAAACCACTGCAATCAACTTATCTTAATTCCTCATTTATTCTTGCATTTACTTCCCCTACATGCACTCCCAGTAGGAAATCAAAAGTCAAAAGTCAAAAGTCAAAAGTATCAAGATTCCCCTTGTGTTCTGGATTTATTTGCTGGTGGTGTGAGATATGCACCTAGTTCTCAAATACTGCAACAACTGCAAAAGCGCGAACGTCCTAATTTTCAATGCCTGTTTGCAATTCAAACACCTACACCAGATTTATACGAAACAGATTTAGGAGCAGTTTCAGCTATTAAACAACAATTTGCTGAGAGCTATATTTTAAAACAATCTAATGCCAAAAAAGCCGAAATTCTCCAGCATGATGAAAACACAAAACTGTTTCAATTAAATCAAAACCTAGCTCAAGCCCATAATATATTTTTCTTCTGTCACGGTTCTTTTAATCTTGATTCTTCTTTAGATTCTGGTTTACAGTTAGCCGATGCAAAGATTACTTTGGCAGATATTATTAACCATTTCAAATTAGAAAACTGTCGCTTAGTTACCCTTGCCGCTTGCGAAACAGGTGTAATTAATTTCAAGAGTAAAAGTGATGAGTATATTGGTTTGCCCTATGGTTTCCTGTTAGCTGGTAGCACCAATGTAGTTAGTAGTCTCTGGACTGTAAGTTCTGCTGCAACTGCTTTATTGATGGTTAAATTTTATGAAGAATTACAGCAACAAAGTAATATGACAATGGCTTTAAACACAGCCCAAATGTGGTTAAGGGATACCACAGCAGAAGAATTCCAAAAATGGCTCAATAACTCATCCCTAAATTCAGTGTGGAAAATACAACTGGAGCGAGATTTTGCTGAATACAGTCCAACGACAAAACCTTTTGCATCACCTTTTTATTGGTCAGGGTTTTTTATTACAGGTAAGGATTGAAGATAAAATATAATACAAAACCTCACCCTGTCCTATCGGACATCCCTCTCCTTATTAAGGCTCACGTGTACACACAAGTAACAAAATGTAGCCAAGCCCCACGAAACGCCCCCTAACCCCCAAAATTGGGGGAACAAGAATTTTCAAAGTCCCCCAGAATTGCGGGATTTAGGGGGCTGAATAGACTCAAACGAAGACAGACAGGACTTGTGTGTACACCGTAGCCTTATTAAGGAGAGGGAAAGATTTTTTCTCCAGAGTGACACAAAAGGGTTAACCAACTTTGGGGGTTAAATTCCCCTGCTTCTACAAGCAGCGCGTTTTGCGTTGGGGTAAAATCCCCGTTGCAAAACGCAATTCGCTCATTATAAATTCTAAATTCTAAATTCTTTTAATCTGCTTCCCTAAAGGAGTATAATTCATGTCAATTTACCCATATAGTATCCAAGCTTTGATTCAAGTGATTGAATCACAATCGAATTTGATTTCCCATCAAGATTGGGGGGAATTGCATCAACTAGTTATTAGTCTCCCAGAAGATGAACCAGAAGATGTGGAGGAAATCTCAGACAGGATTGAAAATTGGTTAAAAACAGATTCCCGCAATCAAATTTATCAAGCTTACAATCAGCAACTGCAACAAGTAATGGGTTCTTTACCCCCTACTGACTGGAATACATATGCAGGAATAGGTAAAAGCAAATCTCAAACCAAACCTAATCAACCCAGCCCACCTTACAAAGAACTGTTGGATAATAGCATTAAAAAGAACTCCCCTTTGTTTAATCCCCCACCACCCAAACAGCAACCGTCAGAAACCCCACGCCTTTAGGCGTGGGCTTGAAAAAGCTCTAATCTGACCAGACTAAGTTCTTAACTGAACTACGTTAGAGGCAAGAGTTAAAGACCTACCAAGGAATGCGTAGCTAGTTCCCTGCTCTAGAACCGAACAGTTAAACATCTGTACAAGGGTTAAGGAAGTGCTGTTTGGATAGTTACCGACCTCTAACATTGTCAAAGCTAACTTTACCCGTAAGGAGGGACTTTATGTCCAAAGTTTTATTAATTGATTCAAAAAAACGACCATTGAATCCAATTCACCCAGCACAAGGGAGGCAATTATTACGGAATAAAAAAGCAGCAGTATTCAGACGTTTTCCGTTTACAATCATTCTCTTTGAATCAAGACCAGAATCCCCAGTATCATCTTTAAGGTTAAAAATAGATCCTGGCGCAAAACATACAGGAATTGCACTAGTCAAGGATTCTACTGGTGAGGTTGTATTTGCTGCACAATTAAAGCATAGAGGTTTTGCAATTCGAGATGCTTTGACTTCCAGAAGGCAGCTAAGACGTAGCAGGAGAAATCGCAAAACCAGATATCGTAAGCCTCGTTTTCTTAATAGAACACGTCCAGAAGGATGGTTAGCTCCAAGCTTACAAAGTCGTGTTGAAAATATCAAAACTTGGGTAGAAAGATTGCGTAAAGTTGCACCAATTGAAACGATTAGTCAAGAGCTAGTGCGTTTTGATATGCAACTAATGCGTAATCCAGATATTCAAGGCAAAGAATACCAACAAGGAACACTTGCAGGCTATGAAACCAGAGAATATTTACTCGAAAAGTGGGGTAGAGAATGTGCTTACTGTGGAGTCAAAAATGTTCCACTCCAGATAGAACACATCCACCCAAGAGCAAAAGGAGGCTCAAATTCAATTACAAATCTGACCTTGAGTTGTGAAAAATGTAACGTTAAGAAAGGGACTAAAGATATTAAAGACTTTCTCAAAAAAGACCGCTCTAAGTTAGAAAAAATACTGAAGCAAGCAAAAAGACCTCTGGCAGATACTGCCGCAGTCAACACAACTAGATTCGCATTATTGAAGGTTTTAAAAGCAACTGGATTACCTGTAGAAACAGGTTCAGGTGGACTAACAAAGTTTAACCGCAGCCAACAAAATCTAGAAAAGCAACATTGGATTGATGCTGCTTGTGTTGGTAAGTCAACTCCAATTCTAAATACTAGAGGAATCAAACCGTTGTTAATTACAGCAAATGGTCATGGCACACGTAAAATGTGCGGGACAGATAAGTTTGGGTTTCCAAAGCGTCACCGTACAAATAAACTGATTCATTATGGCTTTAGTACTGGGGATATTGTCAAAGCAGTTGTTACTAAAGGTAAAAAAGTTGGCGAATATGTAGGACGTGTTTTGTGTCGCGCAACAGGCAGCTTTGATATTGCTACGGTGGGAGGAAGAATCCCAGGCATTAGCCACAAATATTGCACACCTATTCACAAAAAGGATGGTTATTCATATGGATTTTAAGACGGCGAATAAAGTCGCCCGCGCCTTACCCCCATGTCTAAAGCCAGGGGCTTCCTCGGCGCGGAGGTTCTGGTGAAGAACTTCACCATCAGCCTTTATGCTTTCCATCTACGTCACACCTTCACTGATGCTGCCGATGAAGTTGACCCAGATGCTAATCTTTTATGGGAAAATCTAGCAAAACTGGGTGAAAGTTCCCTGCCATTTCCTGATTTAAAAGACTTACGTGCAAAATTGATTTGTTATCAAAATGGCACTTACTACCCCCAAGGGGAACAAGGTAGACAAACTGACTGGTTAACACATTCTGCTGATGCTGTAGATTTAGGGAATATTTCCACCACCGCAGGCTTTCAAATCAACGCCAGTCTTCAGCCTTTTCTACTAAATGACACCTACGCAGTGGATTTTACCCTTGCCCCAGAACCAGACACCATACCCATTGCCATACCCCAACTGCAATATTTCCAACCAGCTTCCCTACTACCATCGAAAATTCAAGCATCCCTAGGACAAACTTTATGGGTTTATGGGAAAGTCGATGGAAATCAAAACTATAAGGAACTTGCTAAACAATGTGCAGTGGCATTAGTTGCAGGAACAAGTTTCAATCCAACATTGATTAGGGAGGGAGAACTCTTTGGTAGTCTTTTATTTGAATACCAAGCACGAGATGCCAATGAATCAAATAATCCTGCGAAACACTGTCATATTTTAATAGTTATCAATCATAACCAGTCACCAACTATAACAAGCGCAGAAAAAGCCTATGACTGGTTATTAAGATTACTTTGCAGTTATCACAAAATACTTTATATTTATCAACTAGCTCGTCAACGCTACCGAGAAGCTAGGGAAATTTACAGCGATTTAGAAAAGAAAATCCAACAATTTGATGAGTTGATATCTGTAGATAAAACACAATTATCTGAGTTAAAAAGCTTAATGGCAAAAATCCCCCAAAAAAGCCTGAATTACGCCAGATGCTTGCAAGATTTACAAACTCACCAAGCGGCAATTATAACTAATATTACTAATTACAAAACTTGTTTAGATAACATGAAAAAGATTGGTGGAAGCAGTCCCCAAGTTTGGCAAGATTTTGTGAACAAAGACTGTCAAAAATGGCAAGAACAAATCCAAACCGATATTAGTTATCTTGCCCCTGGTCAAGAATTATTTGGGCAATTTGTTGGTACTATTAGAGGTATAATAGAAACACAACAGGCTCAGAGCGATCGCTCCTTAGAACGCACCTTTCAAGTATTAGGTACAGCTTTTGGTGGTGGTGCAATAGTTTCCGGTGTCGTCAGCCAACATATCGATAAGCCCTTTGCACCTGTTAACCCCAATTACCCAATTCATCCCCTGGTATTATCTTTGCTGTGGAGTATTTTGGCTAGCTTTATTTTGGGTTGGATAGCTTGGTTGATTACTAAACCCAAATCCAAGGGAAATCAACACAAATAGTTATAATAACATTCTCCTTTTCCCAGAATGCGCCACCGTACCTGGGCATACATCCTTGATGTGATGGGAATAGGAGGATGATACTTGCCTTGGTAATTCTACTCGAAAAATAGAACCTTCCCCAAGCTGACTATTTACAGTAATTTTACCACACATAATTTGTATCAGGGAATGGGCGATCGCTAAACCCAAACCCGTACCACCATATTTGCGACTAGTGGTTTGATCGACTTGCCAGAAGGGTTCAAAAATACTATTAATATCTTTAGTTGCAATGCCAATACCAGTATCTTGCACGGAAATAGCAACTCTATTTTCAGACAATTCCTCGACTTCTACGCAAATATAACCAGATTCAGTAAATTTAATCGCATTTGATAACAGATTTGTTAATACCTGCTTCATTTTTTTTGTATCGTTAAATATTACATGATTCTGTAATTGATTGCGAACAATAATCGGTAAATGCTTTTCATCTGCCAGGGAACGGACTTCTGCGACTGTAGTCTCAATACACTGGGATAAATCAAATACTTCTGGCTTGGGGGTAATATCACCACTCTCCAAACCAGAAAACTCAAGTAGTTCATTTAACAACATCAACAAATGTTTACCATTATTGAGGATGCGTTCGACTATATCTGTTTGTTGAAGAGTTAATGCATGAAAATTAGGACGTAATAACACTTGAGCAAAGCCAATCACCGCATTCATCGGTGTTCGCAATTCATGGGATATGGTAGTTAAAAACTGCGATTTTAGCTGGGAGGCTTCTAGTAACTTTAAATGTTGCAAGCGAAGTAACTGTTTCTGTGCTACCAATTCCCGCTTTTGACGCTTGAGGGATTCATTACTTGCTTGTAGCTTTTGCATCATTTGCGCTACTCTTTTTTCCGCATCTCCCAAGCGAATACATAGGCGTAAAATCCTTGCCAATGTTGTAGAAGATAGATCGGATTTACTGATATATTCCACCCCACTACTAGCAATTATTTGTGTAGCATCTTGCCCATTATCTTCATTAATAATAACTATGATAGGAATTTTAATTCCTAAAGACTGTAATTGTTCAACAGTGGCGAGGGCATTATCTTGTGGTAAATGATGATTGAGAAAAATACAATCATAGAGTGCAACCTGGGAAAACGCGCCCAGGGAATTCCCTTTTTTTTCCCCATCCACCAGAGATACTTCCACGGGTATACTTGTTTGATTGAGTATCCTACATAATGCACCATAGTCTTGTTTATCACTGCCAACCACTAATACTTTGCGTGTTTCTTCCATTAGCTTTTGTGGCCATTACACACGGGTTTATTCTTATGTATAGGATTTCCTTTTTACTCATAATCTCACAAGAGTAAAATTGACTAAAGAAACTACAAAACAATTTTGTCTAGGCATATTTTTCGGTATAATCACTGACTCAAAAATGCAGTGTTTGCAATCACATATATCTTATGGTAGACATCAATTTTTCCTATGATTTAAATCACTGTGCTATTTTACATTTATCTTATTTTGTTTTGAAGATCAAGCTGTACATTGTTACTAAATTAATCGGCAACTGGGAAAATTTATGGAGATTTATAAAAAAAATATTACAGTTATAAGAATTATTCTAAATTATTGATATATTTACAATTCATTGCTAGCTACTTTTACCAATAACCGATAGTCCCTCAACGATGAGAGATGGCGTATAACAAGAGCCATTCCAATCAGCATCACCACCCAACTTGACCAGCTGCTGGAGGGCGCTATAAATATTACCAGTTACCATGGTATCCTTGACACGGCCAACTACCTGACCCTTTTTGACACGGTAACCCAAATCAACATTGATAGAAAAATCACCGGAAATACCACCACTATCACCCAGCATTTGATCCACAATTAAGCCATCATCCATATATGTAATTAATTCTGGTAAGGTTGCCCAACCAGGCTGGACGAGAAAATTAAACAAGCCAGAGGTGGGATAACTACCTAAATCCGGACGGAAACCATTTCCTGTAGAACTAGTACCCATTTTTCTGCTAGTGATGCGATCGCAGTAAAAATGCTGTAAAATTCCATTCTCCACAAATATCACAGGCTTACTGGGAGTGCCTTCATCATCAAAGGGACAGCTATAGGGCCCTGCCTGGGGATCTTGGTAGAGAGTCAGGGCAGATGAAGTTACTTGTTTGCCCATTTTTTCTACCCACGGAGAAGCCTTTTCCACTATGCGCTTACCATTTAAAGCCCCTTGTATAGTTTCCCACAGCATATCAGAGGCCTTGGAAGTAAACAATATCGGTACGCGACCATTGGGAGGTGCTGTCTTATCCTCTGCCCAGGCTAGGCGTTGCAAAATTTGCGCCGCCACCTTTTCTGGTTGTAGGGAACCCCGTTTTGTTTCACCATCGGACACACTGAGAAAATCCTCACCTCGTACCCACTCAGCAGAAATATAGGAGCTCAAAGTCGTATCAGTATAATAACAATCTAAGCCCTTGGTATTGACCAGTCTGGTGGTTTCAATATCACATTCCCAATCACCATTACAAATCGCCTCTGGATAGACTTCGCGGATGGTATCAATGGTTTGTTTACCCCATTCCACCAATTTCTCTACGGGTACATTTTCTCCTAAATTGGGGTAATAGGGCTGGAAACTGCTACCAACCTCCATTAATTCTGGGGAATTAAGTTGACTTAAAGCTAAAGCACGCTCCACCATAAATTCTGGTTGTACCATACCATAAGCAACTGCAATTCCCGGACATCCATTACGCCATAATCTTAAAGCCGTACCTTCCGCTTGATTAGTTTCTATTTGTTTCAAGCGATTACCTTCAAAAAACACAGGTCGAGAAAGCGATTGCGACTGATAAACCTCAGCTGCTTCTGCCCCAAATTTAATGGCTAATTCCAGCAGTTGTTCCGCTAGTATATCCTGTGGTAACTTTTTAGATGCCATGGGTTTGAATTGACTTGTGTCAATCAATTTTGGATTTTAGATTTTAGATTTTAGATTTTAGATATAAGATTGTCCCCATGCCTAAAGTCAGGGGCTTGTCAAGTAGTTTTAGATTTATTTCACGTAGCTTGCTTCCCTGTAAAAGGTATAAATTCGGGGTCTATCCTTCACCGAACGCTACGCGAACAGACCTTTTTCAATTTTGAATCTTCAATCCAAAATTGAAAATTGAAAATCTAAAATTCGGTGAGACACCTACAAATGGAAGTTATCCCCATCTAGCTTGCTGCTGATGGTGGACTATTTGGGAGAGTGGAGAGTATCCACCATGGAGGAATAAGTGATTAGTCATTAAATTTAAGCTATTTCTCTCCACACTGCTTGAGTCAACAATTTTTAACAGTTACTCAGTTACCGCTTTGCAGTATTTGGGTTCAAGTCCCTAAACATATGCACTGATAACTGTTTACTGTTTACTGTTCACTGATTTAAGGTAGACTGACCTCACATAACAGCCAAAATCCTGCAAATGATTTTGCTTGGGCATCTGATTGCACAGCAATAAAATGCACGCCATTTGCTTTGTGCTTGGCTGATTCAAAATCCTTAGCAGCTGCTAAGACTTGGGGATTTTTGAGATTCGCTAAAATCCAGCTTTCACTAGCACCAGTTTCTAAAACTAATCTCCCACCTCTACTATTGTCAAATCTTAACCATGCTAACTCTAAACCGGACATCCAAGCTGCTAGAGGTAATGCCCTAGGAGAAAAAATTAACACCCCAGGAATTGGAGTTTCCTCACCAACCCCTACCATGTCTAAGGGAAAGCCTTCACCAAAATCAATATCCCATTCAGGCATGTCCCCAAAATCAGCTGCTGACAAACTAGCAAATTGCCATTTTTGCCCTTCCAAGGCATCGGGTAATTTTTGCGGAAGGGGTGCTTGTAAATTGACTGAAGGATTACTTCCTCCTTTATATCCAGGTTCTTGGGGATAAACCTGTTCCATCCGTTCTTGCAACCACTGATTCAGTAGCAAGGTGCGCCGACTAGCCTGTACGGGAATACCAATGTCTTGACAAGCTTTGGTAATCATATTACTCATTTGACGGCGAAAAAAGCGAATTCTGATGGGTGCTTCTCCGGTTTGAGCGATTGCTTCTTGGATAGCAGTTTTTAACCAACCTGAGTTTACGGTTGTACTGGGACAATATTGAGCGTAGCGAAATAATTCATCCGTATTCATGCCAACCTGCGTAGGAGTTTCGCAAATCAATACTTCCCATACTTTTTTTTGTTTGTCGTCCACTATGGGACGGGAGTAGAAATCAAGTTCCCAAATACTGCCCATGTTATGCCGTTAAGTTTTGGCTACTTTTTGATATTTTTATCATACGGGGCTATGGGCAGAGGCGGAATAGGGAAGAGGCAGGGGGGCAGGGGGCAGGGGGAGTGGGGGAAGTAATGAGTAATGAGTAATGAGTAATACTGTCAACTCTTAACTCTTGACTCCTAACCGTCAACCGTCAACCGTCAACTATCAACTGTCAACCATCAACCGTCAACCGTCAACTTTATTTTTTCACCAAAACATATGTTGATTGTGCGTAGGTAGGTAGTTGGCGAATATACCGGCGGAAATCCGTTTGACTCTGAAAAATACCTGCCAAGAAGTCCAGTTGATACAAATTTGGCAAAAACGCACCACCAGTATCAGCGATGACACCTAATCTGAGTTGCTTCTTCCCACCCCTGGTGTACTCCATCACAACTACTTTTCCTAAGCCAACGTTCAAAACATCCCCGGCAAAAGTTACCCCTGGTTTAATGGAAATTTTGGCATCAATGCTATGTCCATAACCTTTAATTGATTCCACCTGTTTAAAATACCAATAACGTTTTTGCGATCTGGCGGCTAATCCCCGGACATAGGGCATACCATTATTTTTATCCACATTAAAAAATGCCTGGGTTTTATCTGGAAAATTAATCAGGATAGTTCCTTGCATTAATGCTTCTTCAAAACCTTGGCGAGTTAAATATACAAGGGTATTTACTTTACCAAATTCTTTTCCCCCTGGTTCATAAATCCCAGATAAAACATCCTGTTTAGTATATTTCGTATAAAATTTATCGTTAGATTCACTATCTTTTAAACTATATACTGGAATATTAAAAGTTGAGGTTTTAGTACGAGAGCCGGGATGGGTGAAAACGGCATATTTGGTAATACGTAAATTCTTTTGTCTGGTACGCTTAGGATTATGGGCAGTCCATTTAATCACGCGAAAATGCTGATTAATAAAATTCGGATCTTGTAAACGAGTAACTCGTTTATTGGCAATATCTTCTTCGAGGACTGCAATCATAAAATCCAGTGTTTTCAAGGTATCTTCAACTGTGACACCTTTAGTTGCTAAAATCCCTGGACGCATGACATCTGGATCTGCTTGGCTATGATTGCGGAAGTATTCCCTAGTATTGTTGAGAACTATTAATAGGTCTGACTGATTAAAGTTGACCTTACTTTTAGGTAGTTTTCCTGTCTGAAAAACCTTACTACCATGGATATTAAACTTATATCTAAGTAATTCATCTATAACTGGGTAAGATTTTGGAGCTGTGGCAAAATCTTTAGTGGGAGTCAAATTTCGGGGCTGACTTTTATTCTGGAAAGAACTCAGATAATTTGTATTGTTAGTTACCAATTGATGGGATGGCTGTAAATTTGCTGACTGAGTTTTTAAAATATTTTGTTTATAAATAGGGTTTTCTATCAGACTAATACTTTTGGTTTTATTGTATAGATAGATGCTAGCTGTACTCATACATAACAAGGTTGCGAAACCTGCTGTCAGACGAAACTTTTGATTGAAAAGCATACCCATAATTGAGAAAATTAAATTCTATTGATAAATGATAATCAAATCTGCCCAGAATCTAAATAAATTACCTAAAATTTACACAATATCTGATATGGAAAATTTACCTCCGAATCAATATGATGTATTAGAGTGAGTGAATGTTGCATAAATCGATGCATTTTTTTGAATTTTCCCGGAAAATACCCAAAATCTTAACTAATAAATCAACGGACTATTTCCAACAGACAAAAAGCTGAGATGATAAATATTTTTAACATCGAGGGTAGTGGAGATATAAAGTAACATGGCAGACATAAGTGGTACTTGGTTAGGAACATACTGGCAACAAGGAATACCTACTCGCTTTGAAGCTACCTTGATTCAAAGTGGTAATGCTTTAACTGGCTCAATTCTTGATGATAGTTATTTGGGGGAGGCTCGACTTACTGGCGAAGTCATTGGACGTAATGTTAGCTTCCTCAAACGCTATTTTACTACTTCGCCGGATTCTGTGAAATATATCGGCACAATATCAGCCGATGAAGATTATATCCAAGGACATTGGACTATAGATATGTTTAATTCTGGTCCTTGGGAAGCTAGACGTAAGGGAGAGAATCTCTGTATGAGTTTACAAACTGCTCAAGAAAAGCTGATTTCTTTGACAAGTAAAAAATGAGGACTCTGGCGAAAAATCCTATCTTCCTCAGGAAGACTAAGATAACGGAACATCATATGGGGCGAAAAACAACTGGGAAGAAAAAAAGCCTAGTTTCCCTCAGGAAGCTAGACTAACACAATAAACAATCCAACTAATGAAAAAACACTTATAAGAACTATTAAACACTAAAGTCAACCATTAGTTAACAAAAACACCAATTATTTTGGTATTTTGTTCTCAGTTCCTTGAGGGTTATGATTCTTTTATTCAAAGGTTTTTGCCAATATCAGACTAAAAATAAATATTGTGACATCATCTAATTAGGGCTTGCTGAAAAAGTCTTTTGGTGGGGGTAAGGAACAGGAAACAGGGAACAGTTTTAATCCCATTTTTTCCAATTTCCTGGAGTCCAAACAATTGGAGACTTAACTCAACTGTATTATCCTATAAGGTCGGAAACCTCCGCAACTCAGTGGCTTCCCAACCTACAACAGTTTTAGTTTTCACCGCTTAACTAAACAGTATTGCAGCAGACCCTATCTATGAATCTTTTTCTACATTGGGAAAATATTGTATTTCACCAACTTGAGAAAAACAACCTTTAAATAAAATTTGCCAGCCCTATGTTAATTAATTTTATTGACCACGGACATACTTTGAATCTGCCATTTTTCGTTTTGTTTGATTAAGTCATACCTAACCCGCAATGTATCATTGTATGACCTTTGTCGATTTATTTGACCGCCCTCGTAAACAGTTGCGACTTCATTCACAGAAGCTTCTACCGCTAACTGATTGCGATCGTTTGTATTTGTATCAATTTTTACATCTGTAATCTGATGCTCGTACAGACGATAGCGATTGCTCCTTTTGTCTTGTTGGGCAACTGCTTGCCATTGAGACAAGACTGAACCAACTAAAACGTTTTCCAAACTACCAACATCATGATTAGGCCCCAGTGCTAAAGATTTGGTCGATAACCAAGTCTGAATCACTTCCCTAGCAGTGGTTTGTGTTAATTCACCTCCAGGTAATTGGGGTGGACTACCTGGTTGAGGAATCTCGATGGGTGGTCGATTAATTTCCACAGCCACCTGTTTACCTTGTAATGATGGTATGGGGCTAAACAGATTTTTCAACCACCCAAACAATAACCACACCAGCAGTAGACCAGCCATGGAGGTCAAAATAGCCAACCCCAGACGCGCTCTAGCATTTCGGGGATGGCGACTAGTAACTCTTCTGCGTCTGCGAGTTCCGCGATGGCGCGAGCCTACTTGATGATCTGTATGTTCTACTGCACTGGGTTTACGTTTTCTTGGCTGTTGAGTATGGGGAGATGAACTATGGAAATATTGGGGTGACTCTAATTCCCTGTCTCGATTGGAGGAAAATGAACTTTCATTGACTTGGTTAGATGATAAGTGTGGTGATGATATTTGGGTGTTTGCTGTCGGTGCTATGGGTTGCTGTTGCCCCCGACTATTACTAGATGTGGTGGGTGGCTGTAAATTTTGGCTATCTTTTTGGGAAGAATTAGAAGTCTTTTTCTGTGTAGATTTAAAGGAACCATTACCCCCTGTTGGTACATCTTCGGCAGGTAATGACTCTAAATAAGCTTGCACTTGCTCGTTAGCAAAGTATTCTTTTAAAGAAGCTGGTTGATCTACCAAATCTCGAAAATGGGGAAAGACTTCGGTTGCTAACCACTGTTCTGTGTATAAGCAAAGCCCTGGTAATAAATCGGGAGAATCTTGGGACTTTTCTCGAATGAATACCAATGCTTCATACTCTTGGCTTAGTTCTAGTACCCGACTGGCTTCTTCGGTTTGTCCTAACAACAAACAACATAAAGATTGTTCTAAGTGAATATCCTGACGTTTACCCAAACCCATCAACATTTGCTTTGCCTGTCTTACTAAAGCCGGTTGACGCTGGGTAAATCCCCGTGCTATCAGGGAATAGATTGTTAAATATGTTGCAACGGCAGAAGGTCGTTTGCTTTCTGCTTCAAACAGTTTATGCTGTTCTGCCACCGTTAGGGAGTTACGCAATTGCTGGATAAATCGGAGAAAATCGTCTATATTCAGACCGGAGCGGTCATTCCCCGTACCCTCAATTCCCCCACGTTCTGATAAAATTGTTTGTAACAATTGCAACCCTTGGCGACGTTCGGAATTCTTTTCCAGTGGTAGCTGCAACAATTCCAAAATTCTATATGGTCGCAATCTATACAAGTCAGACTGGATTTCGGCTTGCATATTGGGAAATAACTTTTCCTTAATCAATAGTTCTTCCCCGGTTTCCAAAGAAATGCCAGCATTCTCGTAGTTACCTTGTTGCCATTGTTCCCGTCCCAATTCCAAGCAAGCCAAAGCTACAGTTAAAACAATATCAGGAAATTCTGACGGTAAATCCCATGGTTCCCTAACTGCGGATGTACTTTTGTTGTTAGTGAGGTAGGGATGACCCATTTTGAGTACTAATTCATATTCTCCCAGTTCTTGTAAAATCAGCAAAGCGCCAACTAGTTGTTCTGAGTCAATCTCTACACCTAGTTTCTGGGCATCCAGATTATTTTCCTCAAACTGACGGCTCTCTACTGCGACTGAGGTGGGTTTGACGCTATCATTTGGGTCATAGGTATGAGCCAGGTAAAGCTGCTCGTAAGCTTTACGCTCTTTTGGATCTGACAAAATCATATAGGCTTTTTCTATCAGAGATTTGCGCGATCCAATGGCTGCTTGGGAATATTCCCGTCGCGGGAGTTGCACCATGCGATCGTTGTAAGCTTGCCGCAACTGTTCATCACTTGCCGCCAATGGTAGTCCTAAAATTCTGTAATAGTCTAGCGGTATCTGCACAGTTACTTCCCCTGCAGCGCGATCGATAAAATTTACTTATGGCGTTCCAGGTCTGTTAAACCGTGCCATCATCCGAATTGGTGAATTTAACGGTTCAGCTTGTTTGTTAACCAATCTGCCTAATTTATTTTCAAGATTAAATGGTCGTTTTTATATAGTACAAAATTTAGGTCGTTATTATTGCTAGCTATAAATTGGCTCCACTTAAATTTTCCTGTTGGAAATTGATAGTTCCCTCACCAAGTTACAAGACTTCATGGAACTGGGTAATACTTAGTATGGCCATGAACCATGAGTCCTGGTGGGCAGCAAGAAGTTAATTTCTGCTTTGAGTTTCCACAGGGGTTTTACCTGGCATATGGCAAGATAAACACCTTGACATTCTCACTTGACTCAAGCCGCGGTAATTCCCAAATATTGCTATTTGGGTTCCTGTTTTATAGCAACTGCCTCTACCTCCCGAAGGGTTTTTTGGTCTTACGCTTGCTCCACAGGCGTTTGACTTGTAGCCTGCCGCAGGCTTTGCGGTACTAACCAATACAATTTCCATCGCCTCTTTTGGGAAGCGAACTGGATTATACCATGATTAAAAAGCAATTACAATGATTTGGTGAAGATGTACGGGATTTTACGGGGACTGGCTAAATTGTTAAGGAATATGCAGAAACAATTGATTGAGGGTTGTTAGTTTAGGACTGGAACTAGTGGTCTATCGCATTAATTTTGATAAGTTGTGGGAATTTAGCTCCCCTCGCGGTGTTTAGAGTGTTTAGATCCCCGACTTCTTAAAGAAGTCGGGGATCTGTTGCCCCACATAATTAACGTGGTGGAGTACTAGGGATGTTTTTCTACTATTTGTTTGAGGGGGGGATGTTCCTTGGAAATATCACAGCTTGCATATTTTCTACAATCGGTAAATCCAAAATGGTATGAACTCAATGGGAGCATCCAGAGACCACAAACACAGTTATAATTGGCTGTACCAAGATCCAAGAGGCCAAAAGCTTTAAGAATCGCCAATACTAGACCCCACCCCACAAGGGTAATTCATTTGATCTCCAATAGTACTTCTGAGTTTTATAGCAGGAATATAAGAAAAATAATGGTTCAAGAACGTACACTCCCCAAATTTAATACTGCTAACGCACAAATCACCAAATCCGAAGCACTAGAGTTGTATAAGGATATGGTGCTAGGACGTACATTTGAAGACAAGTGTGCTGAGATGTATTATCGAGGCAAAATGTTTGGTTTTGTCCACTTATACAATGGACAAGAAGCGGTTTCCAGTGGTGTTGTTCGGGGAGCAATGCGGCCAGGAGAAGATTTTGTCTGTAGTACCTACCGGGATCATGTCCATGCTCTGAGTGCAGGGGTGCCAGCCAAGGAAGTAATGTCAGAGTTATTTGGTAAGGCCACAGGTTGCAGTAAAGGGCGTGGCGGTTCCATGCATATGTTTTCTGCGGAACATCGTCTATTGGGTGGTTATGCTTTTGTCGCTGAGGGCATTCCCGTTGCCGCAGGAGCTGCTTTTCAATCCAAATATCGCCGGGAAGTATTGGGAGATGAAACAGCAGATCAAGTTACAGCAGCCTTTTTTGGTGATGGAGCTTGTAACAATGGTCAATTCTTTGAAACATTAAACATGGCTGCTTTGTGGAAGTTGCCAATTATTTTTGTGGTCGAAAACAATAAATGGGCCATTGGCATGTCTCACGAACGAGCAACTTCCGACCCAGAAATTTACAAGAAGGCCAGCGTGTTTAACATGGTGGGTGTGGAAGTAGATGGTATGGATATTATGGCAGTCCGTGCCGTTGCCCAAGAAGCGGTAGCCCGTGCCCGCGCTGGGGAAGGTCCCACTTTAATTGAAGCATTAACCTACCGTTTCCGGGGACACTCCTTGGCAGATCCTGATGAATTGCGTAGTAAAGCCGAAAAGGAAGAATGGTTATCCCGGGATCCCATTAAAAAGTTTGCTAGTTATGTGACTGAAAAAAATCTCATTACCCAAGAAGAATTAAAGACTATTGATAAACAAATCCAAGAGTTAATTAACGAAGCGGTGAAATTTGCCGAAAGCAGTCCTGAGCCAGATCCACGAGAATTGTATCGCTTTGTATTTGCCGAAGACGAATAAGTATTATTAATACAGTTTGACAAGGGACAAAGGAAAGAAAGGCTTTGAGGCAGGGGGCAGGGGGAGTGAGGGGAGTGTGGGAGGTTTCACTACCAACTATCAACTGTCAACTGTCAACCGTCAACTATCAACTCCTTTCCTATGAACAAACTGAATTTACAAACACAACAGTCCCAGCTAGAAGTATTACCAGCAAGAGGTGGCATTATAACTAGCTGGCAAGTCCAAGGACAAGAAATCTTCTACCTAGACAAAGAACGTTTGGCTAACCCCGAATTGAGTATTAGGGGTGGTATACCAATTTTGTTTCCCATTTGTGGCGACTTACCCGATAATACCTACACCCATAATGGACAGCAATATACCCTCAAACAACATGGCTTTGCCCGTAACTTACCTTGGGAAGTAATACAACAAGAAGCCAGCCCACAACAAGCCTGGGCAATGTTGCGTCTGGAAAGTAATGAACAAACAAAGGCTGTGTATCCCTTTGAATTTCAATTACAATTTACCTATCAAATTCAAGGTAATACCCTAGAAATTCGCCAGGAATACGCCAATCTTTCCTCTACACCCATGCCATTTTCTGCGGGCTTTCATCCTTACTTCCATGCCCCAGATAAAAGCCAGTTGGAGTTTGCCATTCCCTCAAATCAATATCAAGAAAAAGGAAGCAAAGAAATTGTCTCCTTCGGTGGCAATTTTGATTTTCAGCGTGAAGAAATTGACTTCGCCTTTGGTAACCTCAACGGTAATTCCAGTTGTGTAACCGATAAGGGTCGTAAATTACAACTGGTAATGGAATGGGATGATATATTTTCCACCTTCGTCTTTTGGACCCTCAAAGGCAAAGACTTCTATTGCGCGGAACCGTGGACCGCACCACGCAATGCCCTCAACACAGGAGAGCATCTCACCATACTTGCTCCCGGAGCTACTCAAACAGCAACCATACGCCTGATAACAAAATTCCTCTAAACCTCTTTACAAAACTCCGCCCTTTGGTGCTATAATGCGAAAGTTGTCAAAACCAGAAGGGTCGCTAACTCAACGGTAGAGTACTCGGCTTTTAACCGATTAGTTCTGGGTTCGAATCCCAGGCGACCCATATTTAACTTCATTCAATAGAGCAGTATTAAAGCGTAAGTGCTGCAAGAACTATAAAGTAGTGCGATTCCTGACGGGGTATGGGGCTTAAAAATCTTGCATTGAGCCTTATTTCTGGTAAAAAGACTTCTTTCTGGTAAAAAGAATAGAAAAATCAGGGATGAAACTGTTGCCTGTTCCCTGTTGCCTGTTCCCTACCTGAGCGCGATCGCTATTGTGTGTGGCAAGTTACTAAATAAATATTTGCGATCGTTTGTGAATTGATCAGTTATTTTTTGAGATTTAGCTTAAACTGATTAAACATAAACACACATGAGTAGTTATAATTTCTTATAAGTTGAAAAATATCTTAAGATTAGCGTAATAATTACGCTTGTCTGAAAACGACTAGCTCAAACCGATCATAAAAAACTTAGGAGGACTATCTATGGCGCTCGTACCAATGCGGTTGCTATTGGATCACGCGGCTGAGAACGGCTACGGCATTCCAGCCTTCAACGTGAACAATATGGAGCAGATCCAAGCAATTATGCAGGCTGCCCATGAGACAGATAGCCCCGTGATTTTGCAAGCTTCTCGCGGTGCTCGTAAGTATGCTGGGGAAAACTTCCTGCGCCACTTGATTTTGGCAGCAGTAGAAACCTATCCCCATCTACCCATTGCCATGCACCAGGATCATGGTAATGAGCCTGCTACCTGCTACTCAGCAATGAAAAACGGCTTTACCAGTGTCATGATGGATGGTTCCCTGGAAGCCGATGCTAAGTCCCCTGCTACCTATGAATACAACGTTAATGTGACCCGCGAAGTGGTGAAAGTCGCCCACGCAATCGGTGTCAGCGTTGAAGGAGAATTAGGTTGCTTAGGCTCCCTCGAAACTGGTATGGGTGAAGCTGAAGACGGCCATGGTTTTGAAGGTAAGTTGGATAAAGAACAACTTTTAACCGACCCTGACCAAGCTGTTGACTTTGTAGAACAAACTCAAGTAGATGCTTTGGCTGTAGCTATTGGTACTAGCCATGGTGCTTACAAGTTTACCCGTAAGCCAACCGGCGAAATTTTGGCAATCAGCCGGATTGAAGAAATTCACCGTCGTCTACCTAACACCCACTTGGTAATGCACGGTTCCTCTTCCGTACCCGAAGATTTAATTGCTTTGATTAACAAGTACGGTGGTACCATTCCTGAAACCTACGGTGTACCTGTAGAAGAAATTCAAAAGGGTATCAAGAGTGGTGTGCGTAAGGTCAATATTGATACAGACAACCGCCTAGCTATCACCGCAGCAGTTCGGGAAGCTTTAGCCGCAAACACCAAGGAATTTGACCCCCGTCACTTCCTCAAGCCTTCCATTAAATATATGCAGCAGGTTTGTGCTGACCGCTACCAACAATTTGATACTGCTGGTAATGCTAGCAAGATTAAGCAAGCATCTACTGATGTATTTGCGGTTAAGTATGGTAAGGGCGAATTAGATGCTGTGACCAAGAAAACAGTTAAAGCCTAGTTACAACTAAGAATAAAAAGAGGTACGGTATTGCCGTACCTTTGATATTGCGATTGACCATATTGTTTGGTATGAAGAGCCGGGAAGTCCATGAGTTCCCGGTTTTTTGTTTAGTTTAAAAATTCACTGATGGATAGTTTGATCGTCTTTTAACAAAGGTGTATCATGAATCCGAATTGCTTGTTGTAATACGGAAATAGTAATTCCCTGTGCATCTAGGGCTATTTTCAATCGGCGGCGGAATTCCCTGGCAACCAGCCACTGTTTGAGGGGTTGGGTTTTTACCCATACTCGCACGATTAAACCGCGATCGCTAAAATGATCTATGCCTAAAACCTCAGGATTATCCACAATTAGATATTTCCATGCGGGATCTTGCTTCATTTCAAAAGCGACTTTTTTAATTATTTCCAAAGCCTTGTCAATATCTTCTTCATAGGCGATGGGGATAGTTAAATCAGCCCGGGACCAACGGCTAGAAAGATTAGCAACGACCTTAATTTCACTATTAGGAATGGTAATTAAACGTCCCTCTGCATCCCGGAGCTGGGTAATACGTAAATTCATATTTTCTACTAATCCCCCCATATCACCCACAGCAATCACATCACCCAAAGCATACTGGTCTTCTAATACAATCAGAAAACCGTTGATTGCATCTTTAATCAAGCTTTGAGCGGCTAAAGAAATAGCCACACCCACTATACTCGCACCAGCCAGCAGGGGAATCACATCGATTCCCACCGTTGTTAAAGCGACTATGACACCGACTCCCATCCAGATAATGGTGACAATACTTTTTGTCACTCCCGAAACCGTAGAAGCCCTCAATTGTAGTCTTTCAGAGGTTTCTGGAGTTAATAAATTACCACTGTTAATTAGGGCAGATGTAAAGCGGTCAATTAAAATATAACTAAAACGTATTCCCACATAGGTTAAAAGTCCCACGATTCCTAACTTCACAGGAATTTTAGCAACAGCAGGAATTGCTATTTGTAGCCATCGAGTATAGGGAAACAAACCCAGTATAAAGTAGCCTCCACCTCCCCAAATTCCTGCTTGGGTTATTTGAAAAAGTCTTCGCTTAATTTCTTGAGTATTTTTATCTTGTTTGTGATTAAGTTCAGTGGTAATTGGTTCTTTAGTCTGTGCAGCAATGGAAATTGGTTGGGTTTGATTTTGTCTCGAACGTCGCCACAGGTAACACATTCCCCAACTAATGATAATGATACCTATTCCTGTTGCTACTGCAATTACCCCTTGACGTATTAAAACTTCTGGCTGTCTTTCTCGCCGTGCTGTTTGTAAACGCTGTTCTAATAAGTCCTGGATCTCCCTGTCAAAACTGTCAGCATTGAAGCTTTGTACTCCCATGTCTTGCTCAGAAAGAGTTACCAAATATTTACCATTGATATTAATCTCCTTCGAGTCATTTATAGTCTTGATTTGTACATCCAGTTCTGTATTTTGGTGATTATTGAGATAATTTGCTTGAATTTTACTGAGATTATCGTGAATTGTATCTAAACGATTGGGAAGATTTTCTTTTGTGGAACTAACTTGAAATAAAGGTTTACCATCCAAATAAACCCAACCTGTGACAATTCTTCGAGAGGGGTCACGGTCACCTATTCTCAAAGATGGTGTTTGCAAGTTAGGGAGGGGAAAAATTCCATTCTGAACTGCTGTGGTATTTGTTACTACTGCAACGGTAGATCTACAAGCCTGTAGTTGCGCTATCGCTATTGCTGAAAATGTAATTACCAAAAATCGAGAGCGCAATGGATACCTCCTATGTTAAGAGAAGATGATTTTTAATTAACCCCTTATAATGTGTCAGATGAATCAGCAAAAGCGTATCTATCTAAAGTCCAAATTTACTGAAAAATTCACTTTTTTTATACTATAGAAATTCCGTTTGATTTGCGTAAAACATATGTAGGGTGTGTGAGCCACAGGGTAACGCACTCTGTTCTAACACGCCCTACAGTACTACAGTACTAAATGGTATCAGGATCGACACCAAGCTCCCGTAATTTTTCTTTCAATCTTTCTACCTGGGATTCAGCTTCCTGTCTAGCAGTTTTTTCTTGCTCTAATGCTGCTTTCAACTCTTCAGGAATCAGCAATTTTTCCCCCGTATCCTCTCGGTAAAAACCAATTAATTGTCCTTATAATTGCTAATCACCCTTGCCTATTGGCTACAATCAAAGCAAACTGGGAAAAACCTTGCGATGATAGCCACCCCCCAACAACCGCAAAAAATGACCATCGAGGAATATCTCGCATGGGAATTTCAGCAAGATATCCGCTACGAATATGTTAACGGCAAAGTTATAGCAATGACTGGTGGTACAATTCCCCATAATGACATTGCGCTTAATTTTTATACTGCCTTACGCCCACATCTACGTTCTAGAGGTTGTCGAGTGAATGTGTCAGATGTGAAATTGCAAGTTAGTCATAACAGCTTTTACTATCCTGATGTTATCGTCAGTTGTGACCCCCAAGACCTCAACGCTCGCAAATTTATTCAAAATCCCAAAATCATTGCGGAAGTTCTCTCCCCTGGTACAAGTGCGAGAGATAGGGGCGAAAAATTCACCAATTACTTGAAAATTTCCTCTTTGCAAGAGTATTTATTGATTGATTCGGAAAAAATTTCCGTTGAGCGTTACTGTCGGGGAGAGGGAAGAATGTGGCTTTACTATCCCTACACCGATGGAGATATTATTACTTTATCAAGCATCGAATTTGAACTTGCGCTCGCACTACTATATGAAGGTGTTGTATTGGAAACACAATCATAATTGGCTCTACCACTTCTTTTTTTATTTGCAAACATTGTCTTAATTAAGGGTAAGGAATACCACTAGGATTACAAGTTATAGGAATTACAGTATATTGCTGCTCTAATTCTTTAATTTTTTCCTCCTGGGCTTGCAAAATGTCTGCATAATTTTGTGGTGCATTACCCCAACACCCTGTAAGTTGATAGAAACGAATTTCCTTACCAGAGCGATCGACAAGCCGATCCTTTTGACAATGCGCCCTTAACTTTGCGAGTCTCTGCTCAACCGTTACTGTTTTCACCGTATTATTACCAAAAATTCCTGATGACAACGTAGCTGAAACAATATCTGTGAGTTGCCTTTCGGGGGGTAAACAGGTAATTTCCAAGGGTTTTTGACAAGCGGCTAAACTGTGAGAACTACAAAATATCAAGCACAACCAAGCATAATTGAGGAATTTGTGTACTGACATGCTCCCTTAATTCTCAGCCATGAAGTGCCCCTAGTGTAACCTAGCGAAACTAGGGGCTGGATTTACAAAACCTTTGATTTTAAGTTATTTGAGCTAAAGTACAGTAAAGGTTTCATCTACTCAAAATCATTCATCAACTGAATCTACCTGTCCTTGACGACATCCACTATTGGCATTGGGAGCGGCTGCTAATAAGTCGGCAATATTAGTGTTTGCTTCAATTTCACCCCGCAAGTTAATCAGGAGTTCTTGAATCAGGTTTTCTCTATTGACGTTTACGCAACTAACTAAAACCTTACTGGTTGAGCCGAATGCAGTACTAAAGGCCTGTCCAATTTGATTGTTTGTGATGTCTCGTTCTAGGTTTTGAGCAAACAAAGTACGAACCCCAGACTCATTAAGCTGGTCGAGCAAGGCAATGGTTTCTTGGTAATATTCCTCAGGGGTTTCTGAATAGCAGGTGCCATGTTTGTACCACTCATGACGATGTAGTCCAGATTGATAACCAGGCATTTTAATCGCTAATTCTTGCCGCAGTTCTCGGCTTAATGCCAGTTCTGGTAGTTCGAGCCAACGCCTATTTTTATCGAGCTGCTTTAAGTTTTGAGGCACATTGCAATAAGTATTGTTCCGAGGTTGGGGCCACAAACCATGGATAGCAAAATTAGTAGCGTCAAAGCGATCGCCTGTTTGATTAACACATTCTACCTTTTCCGGCCTGGTTTCACAGAAACTCGGTTGCCAGCTTACCGCCAGCACGTAGTCTAGGTTCCTAGAAGCAATGATGTCCTCAGTGATCTTGCCACAGGAGACGGCTACCCAACGGGCAGTAGGCTCTGCTCCTTCAACCCGAATCTGGTAGTAAGTGGCCTGTTGCTTGTTTTTGCCTAATAGGGGATAGGAAGCATCAGGACTAATGTTGACATTACCTGGATTTGCTTGTCGCCGAATCGAACTCAGAGCCGGGCAGCTACTGCTGGCTGTAAAGGTACCAGTAGCTGAAACAAATGCTTGGGCTGGCTGAGGATAAACCGATAAGACTAGAACATTGATGCTTAGGATTAACAGCGAACTTAGAAGGCGTTTTATCATTCGTCTCATAAAATTCCGGATATGAAAATGTATTGAAAGCTACACTTGATTATCTCTAAGAATCTATCAGTATACAAGGGGTATGCTTCTTCTCCATTCCTTTGGGTTACATCAAAGCTTTCCTGTAACAACGCCTAAACCTTCTCAGGTTTTGTTTCAAATTTCTCAATGTTGAGTATCATCAACCGACAACCAGGGTTTTAATTTATTGCTAGAAAATTTGTGCCAACTTATGAGCAGTAGCAGTACATACGCACATTACAGCAATTCAAATCTTGCTTGAAAAAAGCGGAGATACTTCGGCTCGTAAATCATTTTGAGTCCGCGTAGGCGTGAGCGATTATAATAAACCTCTTCAACTGCTTCAGCAGTCAGATCCATGTGAGCTTGGGTGTAAACGCGGCGTGGAATAGTCAAACGGACTAGTTCTAACTCTGGATAATAATTATCACCTGTTTCTTTACTGCGCCCTGCGGAAACGATGCCCCGTTCCATTGCGCGAATGCCCGCCTCTAGATACAGTTCTGCTGCTAGACGTTGTGCCGGAAATTGGTCTTGGGGGATTTGTGGTAAAAAGCGTTTAGCATCTAAATAAATGGCATGACCGCCAATAGGTACAACAATTGGAATACCCCAATCTAAAAGCTTTTGTCCGAGATACTCAACCTGCCCGACACGGGCACGAATATGATCGTTTTGAACTGACTCTTCTATACCCCGTGCCATAGCTTCCATATCCCGTCCAGCCATACCACCGTAAGTATGTAGGCCTTCATAAATTACTATTAGGTTACGTGCTTCTTCGTAAAGATTGTAGTCATTGAGAGCCAGCCAACCGCCGATATTAACTAGTGCATCCTTCTTGCCGCTCATGGTGCAGCCGTCGGTATAGGAGCAAAATTCATGTAAGATATTGGCGATCGCCTGTTGGGAATAATCTTCCTCTCGCTGCTGGATAAAGTAAGCGTTTTCTACGGCGCGGGTGGCATCAAGAATCACGCGGATACCGTAGGTTTGGGCTAACTGATGTACCGCCCGCAGGTTAGCCATTGAAATCGGCTGTCCACCAGCCATATTAACGGTTCCGGCGACGCTGATATAGGGAATATGTTCTGCCCCAACTCGCTCGATTAGGTCTGTGAGCTTTTGTAAGTCTACATTACCCTTGAATGGATGGAGCGATTGGGCATCGTGGGCTTCATCAATAATCACATCTACAAAAGTGCCGCCAGCTAACTCTTGATGCAGCCTGGTTGTCGTGAAATACATATTGCCAGGTATGTAGTCACCTGGTTTAATCAGCATTTGAGAAAGAATGTTTTCCGCACCGCGCCCTTGGTGGGTGGGTACAATATGGCTATATCCGTAATACTTCTGGATACTTGCTTCTAAATTGTAGAAATTTTTGCTGCCAGCGTAAGCTTCATCACCTAGCATCATCCCTGCCCACTGATAATCACTCATAGCTGAAGTGCCGCTATCAGTGAGCAAATCAATGTAGACATCTTCAGAACGTAGCAGAAAAGTATTGTAACCTGCTTGAGCGATCGCCTGTTCGCGTTCAGCACGAGTAGTAATTTTTAATGGCTCAACCACCTTGATTTTATATGGCTCTGCCCAAGAGCGGCGGCGGCGAGGGGAAGTTTCCTTGGCATCGGTCATAGATTGATTGCTCCTTAATTAAATTACTACTTCACCACATTAATTTTGCAGGGTAAACCAAATTCTAGACTTGTCCTCTCTTCCTCTTCCTCTGTGCCCTCTGCGCCTCTGTGGTTTTATCTTCCACCCCTCATAACTAATGTGGTTGACTACTACTTTACCTAACGCCATCTCCCAACGGCTGGTAAATTCAGAGGAGCATAGGCGTAACCCACCGTAGGTATCGCACCCTTGCCCCAAAACTAATCCTCTCACACTTCCATTAATACAATTAACACAATGCTCTTGCCAGCTAATGTGGTATCCTTTGCTCGACCCAGATACAAATATGCCCCTTGATGAAATGCTTTGAGTTCCGATACAAGTTCCATAACGAAAGTTGAGAATTGGTTGTGCTTTTCTCATCTTCCGTCGGACTACCAGATAATTTATTGTTTGATATTCTCTAAACTTTAACTAGAAAGTTATTTTCGACAACTAAAAATGGTGGAAAAACTCAAGCCTCGTTACTCTGTTACTTGGACGCAAAAAATCGCCGAAATTCCTCAATCGGCTTGGGATGCTTTGGCAATGCCATTAAAAACCCCGTTTTTAGAGTGGGAGTGGCTACATAATTTAGAAGCTTCTGGTAGTGCTACCCCTAGAAATGGTTGGTTACCCAACCATTTAACATTGTGGCGAGAACAAACACTAATTGCTGCGGCTCCATTGTACGTTAAAGGGCACAGTTACGGTGAATTTGTTTTTGACCATCAGTGGGCTGATTTAGCTGAACGCTTGGGTATAAATTACTATCCCAAACTATTGGGAATGTCTCCATTTACTCCAGTGGAAGGTTATCAATTTTTGATTGCCCCAGGGGAAGATGAAGATGAAATCACAGCCATGATGCTCCATGAAATAGATACTTTCTGTATCAAACATAATTTAAGTGGCTGCCATTTTCTGTTTGTCGATCCTCAATGGAAACAGAGAATTGAACGTCAGGGTTTTACTGCTTGGTTACACCACAGCTATATCTGGGAAAATCTGGGATTTAATAACTTTGACGACTATTTAGGTGCATTTAATGCCAACCAACGTCGTAATATCAAGCGAGAACGTAAGGCAGTAACAAAAGCCGGTTTACAATTGCAAACATTGACTGGCGATCGCATAACCCATTCTTTGTTAGAGTTGATGTATGATTTTTATGCTGATACCTGTGACAAGTTTGGTTGGTGGGGTAGTAAATACCTGACAAAGCGGTTTTTTGAGCAGTTACATCATTATCGTCACCGTGTGTTATTGGTGGCTGCTTATAGTGAGAATGACGAACGACAACCACTGGGAATGTCTTTTTGCTTATTTAAAGAGGACCGTTTATATGGGCGTTATTGGGGAAGTTTTCAGGAAATAGATTGCTTGCATTTTGATGCTTGTTATTATGCACCAATTGAGTGGGCGATCGCTAATAATATGCAGCTTTTCGATCCCGGTGCTGGGGGACGACATAAAAAACGTCGTGGTTTTCCAGCCAAACCTAACCATAGTTTACACCGTTTTTACAGCGATCGCTTGCAACATATTTTATGTGCTTACATCGGCGAAGTAAATGAGTTAGAACAACGGGAAATTGTAGCAATTAATGCAGAGTTACCCTTCAACAGGAAACTAGGGCTTTCAGGCAATTCTTGAGTATTATTTGAGTAGTAAAAAAATTAGAAATCCGGACATTCAGATTTACTGACTTCCGGATGACAGTAGTACTTAAGTACTGTTGCCACATTGTCACCAAGCCAATAAGCAACCTTATCCGGCGAACTTCCTAACGCGATCGCCCACGTAGCAAAGGTATGTCTAGTTGAATAAGGCTTGAGGTATGGTACTATGCCATCTTCAGCAAGTTTCCTGACTACCCCAGGATAATAAGTTCCGTTCTGTAAATATCCACGCCAACAATTCTCTAGTTTTTTTAAGTCAACCCTTAAACCCGATTTATCGGTGAACAACAATGATTCTGGATTAGTATTAGGCGATCGCATCCCTAAAAGCAATTGGCTAACCTTACCCCCAGGAGTGCAAGGAAAAATTCTTTTCTTCCCATTTTTGGTTCCCTTGAGTACTTTTACCCGAGAAGCATAAGATTTATTGATGTTAATTCTAGTTAGTTCTGGGTTGATATCATCCCAAGTCAGGGCGAAAGCTTCACCAGGTCTGCACCCAGTCCAAAATAAAAACTTAATCAAATTAGCATAGTGATTGTGTGTAGGATGATTTTCAAAAGCTCGAATAATTAAATCTCTCTGTTGAATTGTGTATGCTGCTACATCTTCATTACTAGATTTTTTTAGTCTAGATAATTGGATGTTTACAAAAGGATTGGTGGTAATTAATTTTGAAGAGATAGCCCAATCACAACATCTGGATAAAGCATTAATTAATTGTTGAGCCGTGTTATAGCTATAATTCTTCAATAAAAAATCTCTAATTGTTGGCGCATCCTCTATTTTATCTGTAGGTAACTTGAGAATTAATTTATAAAAATGGTCATAATTATGGATTGTAGATGGCTCTAAAGTTATAGATTTAAAATCAACAAACTTTATCCATATTTCACCTATAGCTAACTCTTTTTGTAAATTTATTACTTGCTTATTTGGCTGGTTAAAATTTTTATATTTTTCTAGGGAAGGGTCAAATTCACCAAAGAATATATCTGATTCAATTCTCTCCCTTAAAAGTCGCACTTTACTTCGATTGTTTTGTGTATCTATCAGTCCAGTTGATAAATAAAATTGTTTATTAAACCCTTTAACTCTAAATCTAAGACTTAATTTTTTAGATTGGTTACAGTTTATCCAACGGTCTTCCACTTCAGCTTTATCGGTCATTCTCTACGTTTTTATCCCATTCCTCAGCAAGAAAGATGAAGTAATCCATCTGCAAAAACTTGGGGGTTAAATTTCTACAACACAGGCTGCCAACCCCAATCCAAGCATTAAGTACAGCCTGTTGCCATAATGTTGCCAATGTTGTAAAAAATCACTACAAAGGTGGGGGTAGCTTCATATGTTCTGGAACTCTCTCCCACCAAGTGGTAGGGTTTCCTTTCTCGTCGTAGATGACAAGGGAGAAGTATTTAGGAAAGTCTGGATGGTCCACATCAAGCCATTCTGGTTTTTTGGGAATGTACTTTTCAATTTTTGAAAAGAGACTATCTTCTGGATGCGGATTCATTTATCCCTCCTGTTCATCGTCTGATTGCTGTGTACACTCGGGTTTGTACCATTTACACTCCCCAACGATAAACAATTCAGATTTACTCCTGGTGAGCGCAACGTAAAGTAAATTCATTTCTTGCCCGTGCTGCCAAGATTTCTGTCCTCGCCATTCCATTGGCATATGTTGGGGTTCGTAAATAAAAATTCTCTGTGCTTCCAATCCTTTAGCCCGGTGACAAGTACTAAGGGTAATTGGTGCATTTTCATCCGAAAATATATTGTCAATTTCTAGTTCTAAATCTTTGACATTTTTGGCATGGGGAGTAGCGCGATAAATTTCACGAATCGCATCAATCTTGTCCTTCAAATTTTCTGTTAATTGTTCTTCATTATCACTTCCTTTATAGGTTGCACATTTGGATTCAAAGTAAGTATCAAGAGAAAGATTGAACTCATCCCATGAAAAGTAAATGTCATTTTCAATCGCTTCAAGTTCTTTTCTAAGATTATCCCCAATGGAACGGCCCTTGATTTGAGCCTTTTTCTTGTTAGCAATTAACTTGAGACAAAGTGATACTAGAGGCGCAGTTTTTCTGGATAGAATCATGTCTAAATCTTGGACATAATCCATTATTTCTTCCTTTTTAATTTGATGAATTGTGCCAGACTGAGCAGTAGGGGAAGGTTCAATTGCAATATCAGGGAATAGCTTTTTAACTAGTGCGATATGCTCAGTGGGACATCTGTAACAAATGGACAGTGGTAGTTCTAGTGCCTGAATCCTTGCCATAATCGCTGCATAAGAATCGCAATCAGCACCAGCAAAACCCATAATCGCTTGCTTGGGGTCCCCTACCGCCAAAATCCTACCTGATTTCCCAGCCAGCATACACACTAGCTCAAGTTGAACAGCATTCAAATCCTGGCATTCATCCACAAGGACAAACTTATATGGTTTAAGCCAACCACTATTACTTAATCTCCATTTGACTGGTAGCCACAACTGGTCAGTGAAATCAAAACATATTTTATTCGCTGCTTGTTGTTCCCCAACCTGTAAACATTTATCAAGGTAATAAACAGCTTCTTTAGGCTTAATTAGTCCTTCAAGATTGTGATGTTCACAAAGATTCTGTAAATTCCTAACCGTGGGATTTAAATTACACAATCGTAATAAATCTAGTAACTTAAAAAATACATCTGTCTGTTTAACTATCTTATTTGAAGTGAGTAAACTATTACGGCTATTACGACCACGAATCAAACCGAAAGATACAGCAATATCTTTATATTTTTTAGAAGATATTTTGATTTTGTGACCACCTCTGATTCCTAATTCCTGCTTTACTAGTGACCAGCCTGTACTGTGCAATGTACTAATAGAAGACTGCCAACCGCTACCAAATTTTTTGATTAAATCCTTGCTGTTCTCCTTGCCAAAAACACAAACTTTGATTTCATAGGGACTGACACCTAGCTGTTCTAAAGTCTTTGCTATTAGGAGCAGGCTGGAACTTTTACCAGCCCCAGCAACTGCATTACAACAAGCATTCCCTGTACTTTGGGTAATCCAATTAACAATATTTAGCTGATACTTAGAAGGTACAAACCCAAAAGAAGCAGTGTACGCTGCTTTCTCGGTGTCTGACAGTTGTATCTCCCCTAAATTATCATCGTCTCTTGTAGAAGTCCTATTTGCTGTGTACGCTGGTTTGTGGTCGTCTAGGACAAGGGAATCAATTGCAACCTTAATCTGCTGTAACTCATCTTGGGTAAGGGTATTGAGAAGGTTAATTACTACTTCAAACCCCGAGCCAGAGCAATCGCGTATCCGGGCATATTGCAAGACTTCCGGTAAGAATTTCTCGGGAATTCTTGCAGCCTTGGTTGGTAGATTATTCCAAGAGGGCTTTTGTTTAGGTGGGTGGGAAGTCTTGTTATGCTCATTCATAGCGATCGCTTAACCTCCTCAAGCAACTGCTTACCAGCTTGATAATTGCTGCCCTTATAGCCGAGTACTTCCTTGATGATTCGTGAATCGCTGAAATCTGCATCTAGACAGGATTTCACCACCCCTGCAATGGCACTATCTTGAATGTTATTATCGGTTAGAAATGGCTGTAACTCAGGTTCTGAATGGGTTACAGCCGTTTTTTGAGGGGCATTTTCGGGTGATGGTAATAACCGATGTGTAACCGCTTTCATTTCCCGGTATACAGGTAGGACACAGGGGAAATCATCAAGTAAGCAGTGGCGACGGTCTTGGCGTAACCACTCCACTAACTGGGTATTCTTCAAGGACCGGGCATGGCTAACCGCTTTCTTACCAAGACGTATACGGAAGAATGCTTCTGCTAAGTCGGCTTTACCTTCGAGTCCCCAGGCACTCACCCGGTCATACTGGGAAAGTAAAATCGTAAACCGTCGGGCTTTGCGTCCCCTTCTGGCATGGCGTTCTAACCATTCTCCACTACTGGGAACCTTATTTACCAGCTCTGGGTACTCTTCACAGATAATTATTTTCTCTGTACCAGCCAGGGCATTGTCACCCCTTGACTGGCGAATTTTCATTTGATTGGATAAGTCCTCCAGGTCAGCTCGCATTCCGTCCTCAATAGCTCCCCAGTCTTCTCCCTCACCAATGACCTCTAGCCCTTGCCAATCATCCGGGGTTCCCTCGCATTCGTACACCTTCACCCTAGTACCTACACTGTAAGCCAGGTATTGAGCGATGGTACTTTTTCCTGTACCCATCTCCCCAATTATCATCAATTGCTTACCTTCAATCTCAGATAAAATATCGGCGATTGGGGTAAAAGTAATTAACTCGTCTTGTTTTTGGGAGGTGAGGTAATGGTGGGAAATACCACTGTGAGGTAATTGGTCGTAAATCCCCAAAACTTTATCTGTGCCCTTCTCCATCTGGTCAACAATGGCCAACAGAGTTCTCAAAAGTACTCGCGCTGCGGTCAGCGTAAACAGCCAAACGGAAAATAATATTCGACCAACTCCCCAACCAATAAAACGCAGAAATTCCCGGGCTGAGGGTAGGCGTAATTCTACCCATTGCAATCTTTTTTCACCGTCCATACATCACCCCTTCTTTGAAGCCTGTGTACTGGTCAAAGCAGGTGTTTACAAGTGATTCTAGGTTTTTTGATTGCTGGTAATAGAATGCAGCGACGGCACAGGCCGCTACCGCGATAAAAGTAATGGTAACGTCCTGTGTGTTCATTTTTCTTGATAATAGGTTGTGGTTCTGAGCCGATCTATTATTCTGTTAGCCTTACTATCATTTGTGGTGGGCAATGGTTGTTTATTGCGGTAAGCTTCGCTGATTTGTGTGATTTCCTGCTGGGATAAATCTGTAGCTATGAGCTGACCTTCTGGAAATCCTATATGTGATTGAGGTAAACTATTCATCAGTAATTCTTGCCTCTAAGGGTTACTCTTCAACATTTAAGTGATGGGACTGGAGGGTCATTCTATGGACCCTTCCCCCATTAGCTGTATAGATTTTTCGGTCGCTTACTCCCACGGCTTTACTTCTGGAAACTTTCATCATTAGATATGAGCCATCATTGGCCATGGAAAATATCTCGTAGTTATCTAATGAGTTGAATTCCGTAGCGGTCTTGTCAACGTTCATGTTGTAGATGACCTTTTGCTGGTCTTGGACACTGGCTACAGAGGGTAAACCCGTCAAATACCTTGCTTTTCTAGGCTTAGTACTGGGGGTATTAAGGGACTTTTCCCCTTGTTTATGACCGTTATTAGCGGTTTGTTCCATGGGTATACCTCTTGTATTAGTGGTTTATTGAGGGCTTATTGGTGGGTTATTGGTGGTTTATAGTGGTCATTGATGAGCTGTTTGTGGGTGGTATAGGGGTAGTTTTTGGGCTTTCTGGCTTCAATGTTTGAACCGCAATATATCCCGCAAGTCCAAAGCCACCAAGGGTTACACCTATCCCTGCTGCTATTTCTGCTTTGGTAAGTTTGGTTTCATCCATAAAAAATTAGTGCTATTTTGGTACTTCCGAATTTCTAAACAACCAGGGCAACCGCACTCAGAAGGCTTCACCAATGTGATCGCTTGAAGGTTATAAATTTCACCTCAATAAGGGATATCTGGATTGTCCTGTTCTATAAGCCCCTCCTCCACAGGCTCTTCTAAAGAGGTCTTAAACGAGGCTCCTTGGGATGGGGAAGAAATCTTAACAAGATTAGCTTCAATTGAAACTTCTACTTTGTATCCGGGGAATCGCCCCTGTTTCGTCATTTTTTTAAAGCTTTGGGTGGCGACTAATTCTTGCTCAAGCTCTCCCACGCAAAAGCATAAAGCTGCATAGTCTTTTGGCTGTAGATTATTTTTCAAGCTGACTACTCCTGTTTTGGATCTGATAAACAAACTTCATTTACGTAGTATTCGTTGAAACATTCCTGAACTGCCAGTAATGCATCCCCTAGGGTTAAATCAACGCGATTGTTGTACCCAGATTGCAACATTTGGCGATACTCAGGTGTTTTGATTAATGATTTGATTTCCTCCTCAATTGCTTCTAGTCTGTCCGCGAAATTATTGATATCAAATGCTTCTGTGGAGTTTTTTGCCTCCATTTAGCTTAATTACCTCCCTAAGTCTCATTGTTTGGGCTTTTTTAACCACTTCACCACATCCCTAGCAGGTCTTTGCTATTGGCTCTATGCCACCGGGCTGCTAGTTCCGGCTATTTGGGATTGCACACGTGTTAAATTAAATATATCCTATAATTACACGTATTAAATGTAAAGATACCACACGTGTAGAATTGAGGGAGGTAGTTAAGTGGATTGTTTAAAACAACATGAGGAAACCCACCCACGGAGAGAAGAAAGACAAATTGACGTTGACTATAAGCCCGCAAGGGAAAGAACTATTACAACTAAAATCAAGTCTTTTGGGAATATCAATCAGCGAGCTTGTCGAACAAGTAGCCCGGAACAAAGTAGATACCCCAGAGGAGCGGCGAATATTGGGGGAAACATTGATCAACTGATCTTATCTGTTCAGGAACAAATCCTAGCGAATGAGGAAACTGTAAAAGATATAGCAGGAATGTACGAAAAGCTTCTTGAGAGAGAAGTTAAACTAAAAGCTTGCCTAGATCAGTTGATAGAAATAAGAGAAACATCCCGAAATGTGGAATAAGCACCAAGACTGTTATGCCTTGGTGCTTTTCTTGTCTCATTTCTATCAACTGATTACTCAAAAAAGTAGATAGTTCTATTCAGAGAAAGAGGTGCGATCGCCTTAGATTCAACTAACAGGAAACATGGAAATACAGATAGTTCGACTTCTTCACAACTGCCACTTCTGGATGTGATCAGCAGTGCATCTCCCATTTTTTTAAGAAATATTCAAATTAAGGTGACAAAGTAGACCAGAACCATGACAGTAAGTACACAAAAAAAAGACGCTAGTTCAGCGCCAAAACAGTATAAAACTAATGATAATAATGAAACTATTATAACACATAAAAAGCCCAACCAATTTGATAGTTTCACCCAGTTTCAAGAATTCATTCAAGATATGTTTGTCACAGGCAGTGGCATAGATCCAGTATTATTTGATGCCTGTATAGAATTCCATCAAGACATAGAAATAGACCACGGACACGAAGCAAGATATCCTATCCATGAAGAACTAGGATGGAACTACACTAGATTCGGCCGCCAAGCCAAAGAGCCAATGTACGCCGCTTTTCTCAAGAACGAAGACGATACAACATGGCAAGTAATTGTTAGTATTTGGGACGAAGATAAACAACGTCCTTACAAATATTATGCACCTACAAGCAACGGTGATAAAGCTTACTTACCCCCAATCCCTCCACTAATTAGAAACAGAATATCAGCCAGATATGCCGTCGAAGTTCCAGAGAATGGTAGCTTCTGGAAATGGTTAGAAACTCAAGAGAAAATTCCCAGAATCATCACAGAAGGAGGTAAAAAATCTCTGTGTGGAATTAGTTCTGGCTACATAGTAATAGCCTTATACGGATGTAATTCTGGTGCCTCATCCAAAGACGAAAATGGTAACAAAACCAACCCCAAACTTATCCCAGACTTAAGCAGATTCGCAGTAGAA
>JAAUYD010209387.1_pt1 | contig 39962 bp, 27 predicted proteins | sample 7278101 | NCBI WGS metagenome assembly JAAUYD01 (sample SAMN14350128, study PRJNA611818) | marine sediment metagenome | isolation source: surface marine sediment (0.6m) | place: French Polynesia: Moorea | collected 2018-08
GACCGGATCTATGGCGACGGTGTAAACGTTGCCGCCAGGATTGAGAGCTTGGCGGATCCAGGCGGCATTTGTATTTCCAGGGGGATTTTCGATCAGGTAAAACACAAGGTCCAACAGGGATTTGAATATCTGGGAGAACATTCGGTTAAGAATGTTGCCGAACCGATTAGGATCTATCGATTGTTATTGGCATCGGAATTTGAGGGCAGGATCATTGGAGAACCGGCTACCAAATCCTCAATCAAGAAACCCGCTACAATTGCAATCGGACTAATTCTATTTTTAAGTCTCGCAATACTTCTGATGTTTTATCCGCGGCCGCCAACAATTGATCCTGCTTCACTTGGTAAAATGGCGTTTCCATTGCCAGAAAAACCGTCCATTGCGGTCCTACCTTTTGACAACATGAGTGACGACCCCAAGCAAGAGTATCTCAGCGACGGAATATCAGAAGAGATTATCAGCAGCCTCTCCAAGACGGATCAGTTATTTGTTATCGCCCGCAACTCGTCGTTTACCTACAAGGGAAAGCCGGTCAAGGTGAAACAGGTCGCTGAGGAACTGGGTGTGCGCTATGTTTTAGAGGGCAGCATCCGGAAATCTGAAGAACGCGTGAGGATTACTGCTCAGTTGATTGATGCTTTATCTGGCCACCATCTTTGGGCAGAACGCTATGACCGTGAACTTACGGAAATTTTTACATTACAAGATGACATAACAAAAGAGATAGTGACAGCATTACGAATCAAGCTCACTCAAGGCGAGCAGGCTCGAATTTGGGGCCAAAAATCCGACAACCTGGACCTTCTGCTGAAGCGAATGGAAGCGGTTTCTTTATGGAATAAAGGAACAAGAGAAGCCATGGTGGAATTTGGTCGAATAGCAAACGAATATATAGATACTGCGCCCGAAGATGCGTATGGATATAGAACTCTAGCTTGGTACCATTGGTTTTTTGCGATGTATGGCGACTCACCTTTGGAACACGGCAGAAAAGCTTATGAGGCGGCTCAGAAGGCTCTGTCCATTGATGAGTCTGACGCAAATTCGCATTCATTATTGGGCGGGATATATCTAATGATGCGGCAGCATGAAAAAGCGATCGCTGAAGGGAAAATCGCTATATCTTTGAATCCAAACGGTGCTTTCGATTATGGAATTTTAGGCTTGACGATGAGTTATGCAGGTAAGGTAAAGGAGGGTATCTATCATTTGAAAAAAGCGATTCGCCTTGACCCATTCCCTGAAAACTACCATTACCTGAACTTAGGTCGTTGCTATCTACTAAACGGGCAATATGAGGAATCACTTGAGCAATATAAAAAGGCGCTCCATCTGGCTCCTGACAATATGCTTTCTCAAATAGGCATCACGGCTGTTTACAGTTTAATGGGTCGTGATGAGGAAGCTCGTCGAGAAGCAAAAAAAATCTTAGAAATAAATCCTGGTTGGACTGTCGAGGATGTTACAAAGGCGCCATTTAAAAACCAGGATGATGCACAACTATTTATGGATGCGCTGCGTAAAGCTGGGCTTCCTGAAAAACAACTGATTGGCAGGCAAGATAAGGCGTTTATAAAGAACCGTTCTAATTCTACGGAAAGATTCAGTAATACGGGCGTTATCGATTTGTCTGGAGAATGGGACGCCATTTACGACAGTAAATTCTTGGGTGTCAGTAATGACATTATAAAAATTACCCAGAATGGTGATGACTTTATTGGTATCAAACTTATGGGAAGCAAATGGGTTCCGAAGGGGAGTGAAACGATAAAAGGGAAATTGGAAAAGAATAGGATCAAATCGATTTATCTAAAAACTGGTCAGGGATGGGGACCTGCGAAAGGCCAATTAAACAAAGAAGGCGATGAAATTGCTTTAGAACAACATCTTGATGCCTTTGGCATTACAATCGATGTCACATTAACCAGGAAATAGAAATCCTTTTTGATCTGGGATTTAGAGTTTATCCTTCTATCCAACTCTGGCAAGATATTTTCACAGAAGGCAGCTTTAACTTTTCATCATTCACCAAAAAAATAAAAGTCGACCTAAAAAAATGAACAAAATTGAACATCATTCCTACTCATAATTTTATACATAAGCATTGCAGTTTCAGCCAAGTATGAGGCATCATATGAAATGCCAAGATTGCGGGGATGAGAACCGTAAAACAGCTGTTTTTTGTAGTGAGTGTGGTCATAAATTTGAGCAGATATGCCCCGAATGTAATCATTCGAACAGATTAGACGCAAAATTTTGTGACCATTGTGGCTTTAATCTGAAAACACCTCAAGAACCTATTCCAATTAGCTACGATCACCCCCAATCCTATACGCCAAAACACCTGTCCGAAAAGATTCTCACCACGCGCAGTTCCATAGAGGGTGAGCGTAAATTGGTAACCGTCCTATTTGCTGATGTGGCGGATTACACGACCTTTTCCGAGAAACTCGATCCTGAGGAGGTCCATCAGATTATGGATGGGTGTTTCAAGATCCTGATGGATGAGATCCATCAATTTGAGGGCACCATCAATCAATTCACCGGCGATGGTGTCATGGCCCTTTTTGGCGCACCGGTGGCCCATGAAGACCATGCCCAAAGGGCCTGTTACGCGGCCCTGTCTATTCAAGACGCCCTGCAGACATATGGTGACAAAATAAAGCGGGATACAGGCATAACGTTTAAGATGCGCATCGGCCTCAACTCAGGGCCGGTGATCGTGGGCGTCATCGGAAACGATTTGAGGATGGATTACACGGCCGTTGGGGATACAACCAACCTGGGCGCCAGGATGGAGGACATGGCCGGACCGGGCACTGTGCTCCTATCCGCGAATACCCACAAGCTGGTAAGGGATTTCTTTGAATTTGAATCCCTGGGACCAATCGCGGTGAAAGGTAAACGAGAGCCTCAGGAGGCCTTTAGATTGATCAAGGCCAGTGAGGTGGAGACCCGTATCGGAGCTTCGGTGGCCAAGGGCTTGACCCGCTTTGTGGGCCGCAAGAATTCCATGGCCACCCTGGTGAATGCCTTTGAAAAGACAACATCAGGGTCAGGGCAGGTGGTCGGACTGGTGGGCGAGGCCGGGGTGGGCAAATCGCGGCTGTTGGTAGAGATGCGCAACCGGCTGCCGCAAGGTAAATACAACTATCTTGAAGGTCATTGCCTCCACTACGGCGGTTCCATGGCCTATCTGCCGGTGCAGCATATCTTGAGGACCTATTTTGGTATCAAGGAAGGGGAGCGAGCGGCTCTGATCAAGAAAAAAATGGAAACGAAAATCCTTGGTCTGGATGAGAATCTGAGGGGCGTTATCCCCCCCCTTCAGTCGCTGTTGTCGCTGCCAGTGGATGATGACGCTTTTACCAAGCTCGAACCCAAAGAGAAAAGAGAGCGGACCTTTGAGGCCCTAAGGGACATGCTCATCAGGGGCAGTCAGGAAAGACCGCTGGTTTTGGTCGTGGAGGACCTTCACTGGATCGACAACACCACGGAGGCGTTTTTGACCTATTTTATGGGCTGGCTGGCCAACACGCCTATCTTGCTGATCCTGCTCTATCGTCCCGAATATGTCCACCAATGGGGTAGCAAGTCCTTTTATACAAAAGTCGGCCTCGATCAACTGGGGATGACCTCCAGCAATGAACTGATCAAGGGCATCCTGGAGGAGGGTGAAGCGGCTCCGGAGCTCATAGCGCTAATCTACAATCGTGCGGCCGGCAATCCGCTGTTTATGGAGGAATTCACCTATACCCTAATAGGAAACGGCTCCATTGAGAAAAAAATCGAGAGATATGTTTTAAGCGGAAAAGCCTCGGACATTCAGATCCCTGACACCATTCAGGGGATCATTGCGGCCCGGCTCGATCGGCTGGAGGAAAATCTCAAGCGGACCATGCAGGTGGCATCCGTGATCGGCAGGGATTTCGCTTTTCGGATCCTCCAGACTATCACCGGAATGAAAGAGGAACTCAAATCCTATCTGCTCAACCTCCAGGGACTGGAATTTATCTATGAAAAGAACCTATTTCCGGAGCTGGAATATATCTTCAAGCATGCCCTTACCCAGGAGGTCGCCTATAACAGCCTGCTTTTAAATAGAAGAAGGGAGATCCACGCTGAGATCGGAAGGGCCATCGAGGAACTCTACGTCGAGAGATTGGAAGTGTTCTACGAAATGCTGGCCTATCACTATTCCAAAAGCGACAGACGTGAAAAAGCCTTGCGATATTCCAGGTTAGCAGGGGAAAAGGCACACGGAAATTATTCGCATCAGGAGGCCTTTGATTTTTACAAAAACGCCATAGATCAGCTCAACAAAATGCCCGAATCCACTGAGAACAATAGGAAAAAGATGGAGGTTCTCCGTTCACTGGGAGGGACTTTGCTATTATTAGGTTTTCCCAATGACGCCCTAAATATGCTCCAAGAAGGAGAGCGGTTTTCAAAAGAGCTGGGGGATGAATGGCATCTGGCAAGGTTCTATAGCCTAATTGGTCATTATTATTCTTGTAAAGGCGATCCTCAATTGGGGATGAAGTATACAGAGGCTGCCTTAAAAGAGGCCCGAAAGAACCAGGACCTTGAATTGATGGTACCGCTCGCATTTGGTCTTATCAATTCTTACGCACCATCAGGGGAATATTACAAAATAGCCGATATGGCACCGGAGGTCATTGATCTGATTGAAAAGATGGATAGAGTATCTGATTTTTTTTACATGTCATCGAACGCGTATTCAATGCTCTGTGGGATTTGTGGTCAGGCCATGTATTCTTTAGGTGCCTTTGATGAAGGAGGGCATTTATTGGAAAAGGCGCTTGAAAATGCGACCAATATGAATGATCAGATAGCTTTGGGACAGGTTGAACTGATTTACGGCAGTTTATACCGTGTTAAAGGGGACTGGAAAACGTCAAAAGAACATTTTGAAAAAAGTATCAAGCACAGCGAAGAATCGAAATTCGCGTTTCATTCCGCCCTGTCTTACAGCGGCCTGGGATATGTATGCGCCATGCTCGGAGATTATGAGATCGGCAAAAAACATGCGGAAAAGGGGCTTAAGATCCACCGTAACAGTGGTTATGAGATGTATTTATCCCTGGCGCATTATTTTTTAAGTCTGATTCACCTGCATTCTGGCGAGATAAAAGATGCCCGGAACTATGCAGAAGAGGCATTGAGGTTGTCCCAAAAGAACAATGAAAAGTTTGTAGAGGCGTATTCTTGGCTCCTCTTGGGGAGAATAGCTTTGGATACAACGCCCCTTCAATTCGATAAGGCCGAGGAGCGTATCCTATAAGGCATCGAGATTGGTAGGAAATTGAAGACGATAATAATATACTCTTTGGGGTATCTGTTTCTGGGTCAGCTATATCTAAATGCAGATCAAAAGGAAAAGGCCAGAAGAAACATCCAGAAGGCGAATGGAATGTTCCGGGAGATGGGAATGGATTATTGGTGGGGTAGAGCACAGGCGCTTTTGGAACAGCTATAGATGTTTCTGCTGTCAATCTCACATCACGGGAGAAAGAGGGACACAGGTTCCTTGAGGATCACCAACTCTGTCCAATTCGGCCCTGATGGCAAATATATACATTCCGATCTCTGAAAACACCCAAAAACTTGCAATTACCGAAATAAGAACTTGTAGAGCCACCGGTGTATGGAACGCCCGTAAGGTGGCCATGCCAGAAAACTCGTATTGATACGGCCCGTTTCAAATATCGATCGTGCCTTCGAGAAGGTGAGAAAGCCTTCTTTACCGTGATATTCACCCATTCCGGATTGACCAATCCCTCCAAATGGCATGTCATCCACGACCACATGCCTTAGCGTGTCGTTGATGCACACACCGCCTGAGCGTGTGTGATTGATGAGGTGCTTTATTTTCTTCCGGTCTTCTTCAAAATAATATAAGGCCAATGGATACGGATGATTGTTTATGTAGTTTATTGCCTCGGATATCTTTTGATATGTGATAATCGGCAAAATGGGCCCAAAGATCTCCTCTTGCATGACCATCATGGTTTCACTGGGATTTAACACCAGCCATACCGGCATTTTAAGGCAGCCCGAAAAGTTTTCCTCGGCTGGGTTGATTTCAAGAAGTTGTGCCCCTTGGCTGCGGGCATCATCAAGATACCCGCAGATTCGGTTGAACTGTCGAGAGTTTACAATGGCTGAATAGTCCGGATTTGTTGCCATCGTTGGATACATACGGGATACAGCTGATGAGAAATGATTCACAAATGCGTTAAGATGATGTTGTGGACATAATACATAGTCGGGCGCAATGCAGGTTTGCCCGGCATTGAGACACTTACCGAAGGCGATACGTTCAGCGGCAATTTTGATGGGGTAATCGGGGCCGATCAAAGCCGGTGACTTCCCGCCAAGTTCCAGGGTCACTGGCGTTAGGTTTTTAGCTGCGGCCCGCATAACGCTACGGCCGACGGAAGTAGATCCCGTAAAGAGCAAGTGGTCGAAGGGAAGTTCGGAGAAGGCTGCGGCGACATCGGACTCTCCAATCACGACTGTCACATGATCTGCACTAAAGATTTCAGCTAACATTTCTTTTAATACCCAAGCTGCATTCAGGGTGAATTCGCTGGCCTTAATCATGGTCCGGTTACCTGCAGACAGTGATCCCGTTAATGGTCCGAGGGTCAAATAAACAGGATAGTTCCACGGAGAGATGACGCCAACGACCCCCAATGGCTGGTAAATCACCCGAGCCCTCGCTGGTTGGAGGATCACGCCGACCCTGCGAGCTGATGGTCGCATCCACCGGTCCAGATGACGGATAGCATACCGAATCCCTTGAAGGCTGGGATAAATTTCCGCCAGCAGCGTTTCGTCCTGACTGCGACCGTTGAAATCTGTATTAACCGCATCGATCAGGCGAGTTCGGTATTTTTGTATGGCTGATGACAATCTTCTAAGATGCCGCTTTCGACGCTTGGCAGACGGCAAACGGTCGTTCTTAAACGCCTTTTGCTGGCAGTTAAATAAATGCTGCAATGATTCCAATGATGTATTTGCTCTGTCTGAAGTCATGGTCAGCGACACCTTTAATTATAAGCGATCAATGTGACGCGGTACGCGCAGAAAAATCAAATCGTTCAACGGTAACACGGGACATTGAATTCACCCGACCGGATTGATTTCTTGCATATCTATTTGAAGCTTACTTCGCAGTGGTGAATTACAAGAATACACAACGTCTGTGAGACCATGTCAGCATGGGCTTGGAAAAAACGAGAAGATCTCAGTCCGAGGGCGTCATCCTCTAATAATCTTGAAAGTTCATCCCGTATCCTGGCCTATAGGTGCCTCCAAGCTGATTGTCGGGCGATATTTCCCCGAACGCGCATCACGGGGATCTGAACGATCTGATACTGTCGGACCTAATGTATAGTGTAAAGTGCCGTTTGCAATGCCATCGGCGGAATTTTTTCATAGCCACCTTGAGGGCGTCTAAAATAAAAAACATCCTTGGCTCGACCCTGTAAGGGCAGCAGCGTAGGAAGAGGCGATCCGCCTGGACAGCTTTGGCTGGAGAAGCTGATCATGTCCTCAATCTCGTATCGAATGATCGGTTGCAGGAAATTCACTAGATCTGTCAAAAAATCCTTTTCTCCGTATTGACCCACGCCACAATCATAGACATGTCCAATATTCGCCCGAATGGTGGCAGTAATAGTAGTTAAGCCGAAAAATATTGACCTGGCGTTTTACCGAGCGCTTTTTTAAACATCGATATGAATGCACTCGGACTGTCATATCCAAGATCGATAGCAACGGATATCACCGGTTCATTCAAAGCCAACCGCCTGAGTGATTCAAGAATCCGGATTTGCTGTCGCCACTGCCCGAAGCTCATCCCAACTTCTGAATGAAAAAGTCGCGTCAAGGTCCGCCGCGTTGCACCCACCTGTTTCCCCCACTGGTTAAGAGTTCTTTTATCCCCTGGATTTTCGGATAGTCCCCGATAGATTTTATATAGGCGGGGCTCCTTCGGGATTGCCAGACTCAACGGCTTTACATCCAAATGCTGAATTTGATCTAAGATAACACGCATGATGCGTTCTTCTGGACTGTCCAATGGGTAATCTATCGGCATGTTGACTGCGTATAAAATTAGTTCTCTCAATAAAGGCGAGACACTGACCACACAACACTGCTTGGGTGTTCTATCGCAATACGCAGGGTCAATGTATACCGTCCGCATTGATAAATTTCCGGACGCTTTGATTTGGTGCTGCGTTTGAGCCGGTATCCACACAGCACGAAGTGGTGGAACCACCCAAATGCCCGAATCTGTGGTTACGGTCATGACCCCAGTAGGCGCATATAGTAGTTGCGATCGAGTATGCTGATGTGACGCGATCAGATGCCCCGAGGGGAATTCTTTTGCCAATCCCACAACAGGGCGCAGGGCGTTCATAATTTCTTGAGGGTCAGAACCCACCGTCTTTGTCTCATTTTCGATATTTCTTGTCCTCATAACGCAAGATATAGCCAAATTTTTGCAGTATCGTCAATAAAGCACTGAAATAAAGCGACTTTGGATGATGCCATGAAGATCAGATCCATTTGGATATTATCTGCTGGGCACCTGATAACGGATGTTAACCAGGGCGCCCTGCCAGCCATGCTGCCATTTTTTATCTCTGCTTATGATCTTTCTTATACTGCCGCGGCAGGCATCGTGTTTGCCGCCAATTTAGCATCGAGTATTGTCCAGCCGTTATTCGGCTATACGGCCGACCGTTTTTCATCGCCATGGATGCTGTCCATCGGCTTAATCCTGGCAGGGGGTGGTATTGGCCTGACAGGGCTTTGTGAAAACTACCAGTTGATAATGGTGCTGGCGGTCACCAGCGGCATTGGCATCGCAGCTTATCATCCTGAAGCCGCACGCTTGGTCAATTATGAAGCGGGAAACCAAAAAAATGCCGCCATGAGCATTTTTGGTGTTGGCGGGACCATTGGTTTCGCAATCGGTCCTTTTCTGATCACAACGGCACTTATTCACTGGAATTTGAATGGTACGATTATCCTCATTTTGCCGGTTTCAGTCATGGCAATACTCTTGACAATACAATATCCGAAATTGCAGTCAATTAGCCGAAAACACCAACTCAGGAACTATGGTTCTTCAGGACAGGCAGTAAACGATGATTGGTGGGCATTTATACGGTTGACATTCGTTATCATCGGGCGGTCCATCATTTTTTATGGCCTAAACACTTTTATACCGATTTACTGGATCACCTATTTGCACCAATCAAAAATGATGGGATCAATTGCGCTCACGACCTTTGCCGCATCGGGGATAATTGGTAATCTGATTGGCGGGAGCCTTGCGGATAAATACGGACCTAAAAAGGTCCTCTTATTAGGATTTTCAGGATTGGCAGTACTTTTGCCGATCTTCTGTCTGGTGAATAGCGCCCTGATCTCCTTACTCCTTATGCTTCCCATCGGGTTGATTCTATACGCGTCATATAGTCCGTCCATTGTCCTGGGGCAAAATTACCTTCCGAATCGAATCGGATTATCTTCTGGTATCACCCTGGGTGTTGCCATTTCCATTGGGGGAGCAGCCACTCCAATAATTGGTAAAATTGCTGACATTTATGGCGTATGGTCCGGAATCGCTACGACTGCGTGTTTACCCATGCTGGTCTTATTATTGGCTACGCGTCTGCCAAACCCTCAATTGGATGGCATCTCAAAAACAACGTAACAGGATAACGATATATCCAAGCTGGACCATGCCGAGATAGTTCTCAGCAGGATATTCCCAACGGGTAACAATTCTTCTGAAATTGTGAAGCCAAGCGAACAGACGCCCTACTTTCCGCCTCCGCCGGCAGCGTCTCAATACCCAACCATCCTGTTTTTTTGCGCCAACCGCTACAAACTCGCATAGGTCTGGAATAGCTCACACTAGCGACAATGGTACCCCACCACCACCTTTTTTACTTCTCCGCGAAAGGGGCTTGGTTGATGATGGTAATGGTCACTGAGATATGGATGTCATTTCTGATGCTTGCCTGAATACTGTATTAGCCTGGGTTGGATTGACTTGCCAATCAATAGTAACCAGACGGGCACATACTGGAGCCATACCACCCAATGATCAAAAACATCTGTTTCCTGCCGTGCTTCGAAGTAGCATCGCATGTAATAGATCGGTAACAGGGCGGTCAGAAGAAGCAATGAAAGGTTAATGCGCAGTGCTAAGAATGGTAGCAGCCACAAGAAATACCATGGAAACTGGGTAGGGCTGAGAAAAAACAACACGGCGGTGGGTAATAGAAACCTTCCAGCCAATTCCGTGTCATCAACATGCGCTTTTCGAATCGTAAAAAAGATGACGACGACCAAAAAGCAAACGACCGCTGAACGTGCCAATAGGTGGATAAAAATGGGGTCATTGGAAATGGTTGCGACCTGGCGGATGCCCCAGAACAGCGCCATGTACAAAGCGTCGTTCATCTGCCAGTAGGATGCATAAGCTGAAAGCCCGGAGAATTCACCGAAACCGCTATATACCATCGGAAAAAACAAGATCCCAAATATGGCAGTAAAAACGAAAAGCCCCAAAAACATGCGTTGGGTTTGGCACCAGAGAGGTCGCAGTACAATCGGAAGCAGCAGGGCCGGCCATATTTTGATACCCGACGCAATGCCGAGAACGCCTGATGCGAGCATATAGCGTTGTCGACTGGTAAATAGAAATGCGGCAAGCAAAAATGGGAAAAGCAGTATATCCATATGTCCCGAATTATAGACCTCCTTAATCAGCAGCGGATTCCACCAATAGACAACCAGGCCTTTCATCGGGAAATTGAATGTATGCAGTACGTAAAATAGAAGCATTAGCGTCGCAACATCTATGACCAATAGAACCACCCGCCAGGCCCAAAGGCGCCATGGTGAAAGCTTATGTGCCAAGGCGAATGCGCCCTGAACTAAAGGCGGGTAAATGGTTCGCAGGTCGGGGTGATTGACGTGGGGAAGAATCGCTTCTGCCTCTTTTGCCAACCCTTTCAATTTCAGAGGTATAACCGCATCGGACGGCTCTATGAAAGCTTCTGGAGCGAATTGATAGGGATTGAAACCACTTGCTAGAACCGCTCCATCCCAGAGATATCGATAGTGATCATCCTCTAGGATGGGAGGGGTAAGGAACATCAGAAGACGGGCGATCAAGCCGATGCCCAAGATCCATATGCACAACCACCTATTTCGCAACCAGCCAATCTTTGCAAGCGCTAATAGATAGGCCATTCCTGACATCGCCATGACCAACACAAAGGGCAAAATCGGTTGCTCTGGAGAGTTTAAGCCAAGATCCAAAGATGATGAGAGAAGGCAAACACCTCCCAGCCCACTGACCAACGCCAGTCCTGCCAGTACCCACAGCAAACTGCTGGAACTGGCATTCGTTGCTTCAGTGCTCAATTCGAAAGCTTTCAAAGTCTTACAGTGCCTGCAGGCGGCTGATGCCGGTGGGTGAAAACAGGAAAGTTTACATCAGATCTGACGCATCACTGGGAAAAGTGCGCGTTACACGGTTTTGCGCTGAATCCATAGGCGCATTGACCTTTTGCGCTGTCCCATTATCGGTATAGCAACTGTGGTTCAATTTCAACAACCGGTCGGTTCGATCCAGTTTCGATCACGGTATCGAATGGCTGGAGGATGTCCCCCCTCGGTTGCTGCTGATCCGTCAGTAGTGGGTCAGCCGAAAATAAAATGCCACCGGAACAGGGCGTTGGGTCGAAGTCCTTTTCCGGTGGCAAGAAGGTGCAATCCGATGACGGCACCCTCTGGTGGTCAGGGAGCGGGTCTCATGGGATATCCTTTGGCTTCCCAGGCGGAAACGCCGCCTTTCAGCGCCTTTACGTTGCTATAACCTTTTGCCGCATATGTCTCTGCCAAACTGGCAGAAGTACCCTCGTTGGGTCATGCTCAGTAAAAGATTATCTCCTGCGTTTTCGGCAAGGTCGCAAGTTTGGATTCGAATTCACTGCGGAGCAGCGCCCCTTCGAACAACATGGTTTTGCATTTATCATCCGCGTATGAGCAGACCAAAAGGGCCTCCCCGGCTTCGCTCTTTTTCATCGCTTCATCCGGGTTGATGCGATTCGTCTCGGCAACGGCCTTGGTGCTGCTCGCCATCAAGGGGCTGTACAACCCCACCGTGACAAGGAGCGAGAGCACAATTGCCAAAACGACCCATTTTGTTTTAGCCATAATCTTCTCCCTTCTGTTGTGTGATTGTAACGGCGCAATCCCATCAGACGCCCAATAGAAACCATTATCCAAATAATATTAAATCTATATGGGTGCAATGCAACCACCGGGCGGTCCTGATGGTTCGATTTCACTGTTGGTGGCGACCATGGGTCAACGGACAACGGTGGTGTCACGGCAGGTCGAAATTGGTGTATATCAGACACCTTACCAATTATCTGAAACAATAGCGGCCTCATTGCACATGACGTGGCGGTGGGAATAAACAATATTTTTATGCACATGTGTCACGATCCGGCCAGGGTGGCCATGATCGCCCATCATTCGGGCTACACGATACCTAGCTCGGCGGTGGATCTGAGGTGGACCCATCACATGGATGATCTGGTGGGGGTGATCAGCTATAAGAAGTTCCATCGCCTCCAAATCTGCACTGTCGGCCGCATCTTCTTGATTGGCGCCAAATCCCATTGTATCTGACCACCCATTGCATCTATACTGTCCACCACGATGGATTGGTGGTGGATCATAAAACTGTCCTGGGGTGCTATCGGTCTGGGCCTCACCTGCCTGCTGCTGATTGTGATGTGGCGCGCTCAGGGAATTATCGTCTGGAACCGCTCCCTACAAAAGGAACTGAAATCCCTGGCCAAGGAGGCGAATACCGTTTCCTTGAACCGCAGAAACGGTATCCAGGTGATCCAGGATCGGTGCGATGAAATACTCTCCTCCCTGTCGCCCAGTCTCGGTGATCTGGATCAGCTGCGGGATTATGTTCGCGCCATCGCAGCCTGTTTTTCCCCGGACGCCAAACGCCCCGAACTCCAGGTTACGTTAGGGTATCTGATTAAGTGCTTGAACGACTCCCTGGTACGGTTTGACCTGATACTCCAGCGACCAGCATTGAATCGTATGAAATCGCTGAATATCAGAACCATCCGCAATCTGTATCGGTGGTCTAATGGCGTGATGCAACATCCGACAATGAAGTGGTACGCAGACCATCGAATCCTGATCCGGAGAATCAGCCGCCTTCGCTTCGTTCTCCTTATCGATCCATTCTCCTGGATATTGTTATTGTCGCGAAAAGTTGTGGCCCTTTTGCTGATACGCTCATTGGTCTTGGATATCACCGTCTATCTGGGCAAGGTCGCCCTGAATGCCTACGATCAGAACCATGGCAGATCCGAGGATGCAGATGTTGGTGTCCTGGAAGAAACCCTGGAAGACCTTTCCCATGTGCAAATGCCACCGGCCATGGCGACCGACCCTGTATTGCTTGAAATACGCCAGGAGCTGGTTGGGTTTTCTACAGTGATGCTGTCCAACTTAACATGGGAGAAATGGAAAAAGGCCGTTCTGAAAGCTGCAGACCATATCGCCCGGAAATATTTTCCCGAATCCGACACGCCGATGGAAGAGGCCGCTATCGGTCCGCTGCTTTATCGGACGCGGTCCTGGCTGGACACGCTGGGAAAGGGAGAGACAATTGCCATCGTTCGTTATGCATACCGCACACGCATTGAAACCTTGTTTCAGGCCAAGGATGTTTCCAATTTGATTCTCACGCCAAGAGTTCGCACTTTAATGCGGACCGCACTGGGTACGTATGGCTGGCTTAAATGGCCGCTGTTCATCTACCGGCATGCCAAACGATTCTCCCTGCCCCGTATGGCCATTGATCTAGGGTGGTTTGCGGGCAAAAAGACGATCCTGGTTTTAATCCATGGCCGTACATTTGACCATGTATGCCGGGAATTGGACTGGGTCTACAAGATTTCATCCAGGTGAATTGGACGGCGTCAAGCCGGCCGAATATGGCTGTTGAATCCCAGCAAGAGCGCTGCGCCAGTTCCCGACCCTATAGAATTAGCCCATGAGCAACCGTATCCCTCGCATAACAGCATGACACTTGTTACACTAGTGTAAGCGTCATGTCTGTAACAGGTGACAATGTAACCGCATGACCGGTCGCCTTCCGGCACCATCCCCACATCGATCTACACAGGCATCCTGTCCCCGTCCCGAGCGTTCCGGCACTTTTCTCTCGAACGTGGCACACTATTTGTTCTTAATATGACATCACGTCTGGCAGCTTCCCCTGCTGCACCCTTATCCGGCGCATATGCACTGATTAACAGACGCCCCATTGCAACGGTCCCGGCTCGACCCGGTGTCCGTTGGTGATCCTGTCGCGCCCGACCGTTGCTGCCGATATCGTATCACTACCGAGTAAGGAGGAGTCATGCGAACCCAGTGCGCCATCAAGGAGCGGAAAGGCGGGAAGCTACCCTACTACATTCAACCAGCCACCTTTTTCTGGTCGTCGGCCATCATCATCGGCTTCGTGGTGATCACCATCCCCTTGCAGCAGATTCTGGGGAAGGTGTTCTCCTCGATGATGAGCTTCTCCATGGAGTATCTCGGTTGGACGCTGGTGTTGGAGGTGAATCTCTTTCTGATTTACAGCATCTACCTGATGTTCAGCAAATATGCCCACGTGAGGATCGGCGGCAAGGACGCCGAGCCAGAATTCAGCAACGGCGCCTGGGTGTCCATGCTGTTCAGCGCCGGCCTGGGCATCGGCCTACTCTACTTCGGGGTAGCCGAACCCATGTACCACTTCATCGCCCCGCCCTTTGCCGAGGCGGGCACCAAGGATTCGGCCCTCTGGGGCCTCTCCATCACCTATCTCCACTGGGGCCTGCACGGTTGGGCCATCTTCGCCGTGGTGGGCCTGGGCCTGGCCTTCGCCACCTTCAACCGCGGTCTGCCCCTGACGGTGCGCACCGTTTTCTACCCCCTGCTGGGGGACCGCATCTACGGCCCCATCGGCAACACCATCGACATCGTAGCCACGGCTTGCACTCTCTTCGGGGTGGCCACCCCCCTGGGACTGGGCTCCCAGCAGATCAACGCCGGGCTCAACTATCTCTTTGGCATTCCCCAGAGCCCCTGGGTCCAGCTCATCCTCATCGCCATCATCACCTGCTTCGCGACGGTCTCGGTGGTCCTGGGGCTCAAGGCCGGCATCAAGCGTGTCAGTATCCTCAACATGAGCCTGGCGGCGACCCTCTTCTGCTTCGTTCTCATCGTGGGGCCGAGCCTCTTCGTCCTCAACCTCTTCATTGAAAGTGTGGGCCACTACCTGCAGAACTTCATCTTCCTCTCCACCTGGAGCGAGACCTTCACCGGCGGCACCTGGCAGAACGGCTGGACCTGCTTCTATTGGGCTTGGTGGATCTCCTGGGGGCCCTTCGTGGGCATGTTCATTGGCCGTATCTCTTACGGGCGTACCGTGCGGGAGTTCATCGGCGGCGTCCTCATTGTCCCCACAGTACTGACCTTCATCTGGATGAGCCTCTTCGGCGGCAGCGCCATCTGGATCGAACTCTTCGGCAACGGTGGCATTGCCAAGGCGGTGCAGGAGAACATCCCCTCCTCCTTTTTCGTCTTCCTGCAGCAGTTCCCCCTGGCGCCCTTGGCCTGCGGTCTCTCCCTGGTGGTGGTGACGGTCTTCTTCGTGACCTCCTCCGACTCGGGGTCCATGGTGATCGACATGATCACCGCCGGCGGGCACATCGATCCTCCCAAGCCCCAGCGCGTTTACTGGGCATCCATGGAGGGGATCGTGGCGGCCGCCCTGCTCTTCGGCGGCGGCCTGGTGGCCCTGCAGACCGCCACCACCCTGGTGGCCATCCCCTTCGGCTTCATCATCGTATTCATGTGCTGGAGTCTACAGAAAGGGCTGCAGGAGTTCGTCGAAGAGGAGGAAGAGGAACTGGCAGCCCAGGCCGGTCTGGACCCAGCGGCTGCCCAGACGGAGGCGGCCTGAGTGCCGACCCCATTTGCAGCTCGGCCTGAACCCGGCTGATGGTTAGGAACCACCGTGCTTAAACCTCAGATCCCGTTCAAGGAGAGGAGGCTCCCGTGGCCAGAAGATATAGCTCCCCGCACCACATCAGCTGCCTGATACTGGCACTGCTGTTCTGCCTCGCGGCAGCGCCGGCTCAGGCGCAGTCCCAATCCCTTAAAATCGCCTACGAGGACTGGTCGTCCGAGATCGCCGCGGCCTATGTGATCAAGGCCGTCCTTAAAGAGCGGCTGAAATATCAGGTAACCCTCACGCGCATGGGGCTCACCGAAACTTACGAGGCCCTCGCCGACGGCAGCCAGGACGCCATGATCGGCGCCTGGCTGCCCAGCCAGAAACCCTACTATGAGCGCTTCCAGGGTCAGTTCGAGGATTTAGGGCCCAACCTGGAGAACGCCCGTCTGGGGCTGGTGGTGCCCAACATCGCCACCAAACGCCAGCTCGCCGAGAACGCCATGAGCACCGGGCACAACATCACCATCGATTCCATCGGCCAGCTCAAGGACCATGTGGACGCCTTCGAGGGCCGCATTATCGGCATCGAGACCGATTCAGGCATGATGCGGACCATGCGCGACCGCCTGATTCCCGCCTATGGGTTGGAGGCGTTCGAGCTGATCCCCGGCACCGAGGTCTCCATGCTGGCCGAACTGGCCAATGCCATCAAGCACAACCGCTGGATCGTGGTCCTGGGCTGGGAACCCAGCTGGAAGTTCACCCGCTGGTCGCTGAAATTTCTGGACGATCCCAAGGGGATCTGGGGCGGCCCCGCCAGCATTCACACGATCACGCGCAACGGCCTGAAGGCGGACCTGCCCCCGGCGGTTTTCAAGCTTCTCGATCAGTTCTACTGGACCCCGGACCAGCTGGGCTCGCTCCTCCTATGGAACGAGATGGGGGGCGATCCGTACAGTAACGCTAGAAGATGGATGCGCGCACACAAAGATTTGGTGGACGCCTGGCTCAAATAAGCCCTTCAACCCCCAACCGGAAGCGCCAAAGGAGGCGAGACATGTTTGAGTGTAAATCGATTATGGTGCCCACCGACTTCAGCGAATATGCCGACCTGGCCCTGGTGGATGCCCTGGGCCTGGCCGAACGCTGCGAAGGGATGATTTATCTGGTTCACGTCATCCGGGAGGTTCCCAAGGCCTTCAAACCCAACGAATTTTATGAAGCACAGAAACCAGTGGCCATGAAGGCCCTGGAAGAACAGATCGCCAAATTCGACATCCCCGCCGGCGTGACCATCGAACCCGTGGTGCGCACCGGCCGCGTGGCCACCACCCTGCTCCAGTATCAGAAGAAGATCCGGGCCAATATCGTGGTGGTGACCACCCAGGGGCAGACCGCCTTCGAGGATTTTCTCGTGGGCAGCACGGCCCGGCGCCTCATGCGCCACAGCACCTGCTCGGTCTTGGTGGTGCGCAAACCCAAGTACAGAAAGAAGTGGCAGTATTCTGGGTGACTTCTGAATTTCATTGGAACCTTATTCGGCTGAGGCTTGAAATGCCGGCGACGGGGAAGCCATCATGAAGAAAATCTACTGGTTCACATTCGTATGGATCTGCCTGCTGGCCGTGGTCGCTCTGGGGCCGCGGTCGGGGCATGCTGCCAAGGCGGCCGAGACCCTCAAGGTGGCCTACTTCCCTGGCTGGCCGGGGGCCTTTCAGGTGGGCTGGGCCAATGGCTGGTTCGAGGAGGCCCTAGGGATGCGGGTCGACTTTCGGGAGTTCGACACCGGGGCCCAGATCACGACCGCCATGGCCTCGGGGGACGTTCAGATCGCCTATGCCCTGGGAACCATCCCCCTCTGCGCGGCCGTCTCCCAGGGGCTGGACCTGCGCATGGTGGCCATCTCGGAGATTTACAACGACGCCGAAAACCTGGTGGTGCGCCTCAAGGCGGGCATCAACCACCCCCGCGACCTCATCGGCAAGAAACTTGCCGTGCCCTACGGCACCACGGCCCACTACCGCCTGCTGGGGATCCTCAACATGTTCGATATCCGTGAAGACCAGGTCCGGATCTTTGATATGCCAGGCATGGAGATGGTGGCTGCCTTCCAGCGGCGCGACATCGACGGCGGCTGCACCTGGGAGCCCACCCTCTCACGTATGCTGGAGCACGGCGGCAAGACCTTGGTGTCGCCCTTCATGCAGGTGGTGGCGGGGTACGCCACCTACGGGACGGTGAGTGTTACCGGTCATTTTGCCGAGACCCAGGCGGTTTTGCTCGCTAAATTTCTGCAGGTCGTGGACCGCTCGATTCGCTATCTGCGCGTCCATCCCGACGAGGCGATTCCCCTTATCGCCACCAAGGCCGGTCTGGATCCCAAGAAGACCGACGCCATCATCAAGGAGATGGGGTTTATCACACTGGCCGAACAGCTGACCCCGGCCTGGCTGGGAACGCCAGAGCGCGGCGGCAGCGTGGAGACCCACCTCAAAAACGTGGCCGAGTTTCTGGTCAGCCGCCGCAATATCGACAAGGCCCTGCCCAGCTACGGGCATGTCATCGCACCCCAATTTGCCATGGGCCTGGTGTCGCCCTGATCGACGGGCTTGCCGGGGGGGGATACTGAGTCATCGATTGATTATTTTCCATCGGATATCCAGTAGTAGAACATCGAAGGCCAACCGCAATAGTTTGTGGTTGGCCTTTTTGAGTTGTCCGGTGGTGATAGACCTTCTTTCTGACACAGCGAGCAGCGCCCGTACAACGCTTTCATCGCCCCTCGACTGTGAAGGTGGGCGATAGGTTTCCCCACGACACCGGGGTCGCTCTAAATGTATAAGAGAATAAAAATTCCAATAGCAGTAAAGAAGTAAAGCGGCTGAACCACGCGGCCGATCATTTCGAGTCTTTTTACCAGCAATTCTCTCCCCCGGAGATATGCCACAAGTACGGCGACAGAAATGATAATTCCTGAGAGGAGGAGGGCATAGGTGGCAAAATAGATATAGTCCAGCGCGACGAGATACCCGATATCCGGTAGCTGGCTGGAGGCTCTTACGCTCAATATGATGGCTGTCAGAAGCGCTGTAACGCCCAGGTTCATCCGTGCCACAAACGGTGGCCCCTGGGGAGGGACGAAGAGCATAGCGTACCCGAGTAAAATTATGATAAACAGTGGGATTAGATTACTGAGTACATAGTTCTTTGCATTCCTTTTAATCTCGGTGACGACGTTGAAGCGAGAGTAGTCTATATCGGTGTCTGCTGTGTCATGAAACATCTGCGGATTGCCGAGGGTCGAATCGGTGGCACTGATGTCTGAAAAAACCATCACATTTTGCAAATGCCATTCTCCCTCAGTGTGAATGATGGGATGCCCCTTGGGATTCTCCATTAGTTGAGGATCGCCATTTTGCTGCATGCCGATATCATCTGCCACAAATAAGAGGTCGTTATTGTTGCGCCTTTTATGACGTAAACGGATATTCAACTTCTGTGAGTCGAAGGGATAGTCTCGAAAATTAAACTCTTCCTGGAAATCCCCTTTAATTCTATAGGAGCTGTGTGAAATATCATCAATTCTCATTTTCATGATGGGATCACTGAGGTGAATGGCTCCCACGGCATTTGGGAATTCAATTTTGCTATAATCAAGGGATTCTGTGTGTCTGAACCACAAGTAAAAATCCACACTGAAAGTTCCACTTCTTGGATCGATATTGCTGATCTCATTGATGTCTATTCCTGTATAAACGATCGTGGTTTTGTACATAAAGTGATCATCCAGGGCGAGAATCCTTCCCTCTTCCATCTTCTTGTGAAAATCGATGATGGCGTCGATGTTGACGATCGGCTTGAGTTGGACAGGGGCTGAGATCAGCTTGCCCTGCAAATAAACACCGAAAGGGCATGTCTTCATAGCATTGCCGTGTTCATCAAAATAGATGCGACCGGTAACACCTTTGTGGGCATTTTCAACGTTCCTGAAAGTCGTTAACTGATTGCGGACACGTTCACGGCTCTGGGTTAGATCGCCCTTCGGCTTTGCCCTTTTGATGGCCTCAATAACAACTGATGCCGCATCATAACTCGTGGCAGCCATGTCATCGGGTTCTCTGCCGTAATGGCGCTTAAATGCATATTCGAATTCCTGCGCAGTAAAGTTACCGATATCGCGTATAAAAAATGTGGTGGCGTAAATACCATCGGCGTAATGGCCGTCGCCTCTCTTTCTGGGAGAAATACCTTCAAATATCCTGGGAAATGATTCTGATCCGATCGCATCTCCACCGACGATCGTGAGGCCCAAGCCTTCGTCGCGAATTAGACGGACAAGCTTGGCGGCTTCATGATCCTGGAGAGCTAGAAACAAGGCCCCAGGCTTGGTGTCCTCTTGCACGTCATGCGTGATCTTCTCGAATATGGTGTCGATATCACCGGTCTCTGTGTCAATCGCCCAAACGTTTTGGATTTGAAGCCCAAGGTTACGGGCAGTGCGCGTGTATGACCGTTGCAGCGCAGAGCCGTAAACGTCCTGTTCATACACAATGGATACCTTGTCCTGATGAAGTATCGCCTTGGTATAAATGGCCGCGAATTTTCCTTGACGATTTGTATCGGGGACAATGCGAAAGTACCAATTGTTTCCTTCGGTTACCTCAGAAGCGGTTGCGCTTGATGTGACTGCTGGAATTCCATTTTGCTGGTAAATCCTTCCGCCCTCAACAGAGGTCGAACTGTAGTAATGACCAATCACGGCCAAGGCGTTGCTTTCTCTGGCGATCGCAACAGCCTGTTCGCGCGCAATTTTCTTATTGTTTTGATCGTCGTATGCGAGGACCTCTACTTTTCTGCCACGAATACCACCGCTTTCATTGATCTGTGCAACACATAGCTTCACCCCATCCAGCATCGCCCGGCCTGCGGTGTGGTCTTTTCCGGACAGGGGGCCGATAACGGCTATCTGGATCGTGTCGTTACCCGCACACGCACTGAATGAAAGTATCAGGCCTACAGCAGCGATAGCGAATAATGACTTGCCGTTGCGGCATACCCGTGACCCTTTCAACGCGAATAGCACTGCGCTGATGTTGTTCGGACAGAGGGTGCCCACAGCCTGCTGGAAAAATCGCCTCGGTGGTCCTAGTAGTGCAGACATAGCGATGACCCACTTCTCTTTTCGCCGCCATTTAAGGCGGTTTGTCAAATTCGAGCCGAGCCATTGACGATAGCCTGATCATATAAAAGAGCGACCTCCCCCTGGCGATGCTGCAACAGTAGTGATGCGGGCCCAAATCCTCATCCGCTTGAGCGGTATTGTATAGGCCGTTGGACCGCTAAATCCGGTTCACCGCAGTGCAGTAAAATCGCCTGCCTTGTGGCATCGCGCAAGGCGACGACAGCCTGCCAGTCTCTTCCGGCAGGTGGGATCGGTTGACCAATGGTTACCGTGGCAAGCCCTCGCCGCGGGAACCAGGAGTCAGGATGCAGTAGCGAGCGTGTGCCCCGAAGGCTGATCGGCAGGATCGGGATGCCGGCATCAACGGCGATTTTAAAGGCACCGATATTGAAGGGACGCAGGCCGTGTATGCGTGTAAAAGTGCCTTCGGGAAAGAACAGCAGATTGTTCATTTTCTGCGCGGCCCGGGCCAGCTGGCGAACCCCGATGATCCCATCTTGAGCGTTGTAACGCTCTACAAAGATCACTCCCAATCGCTGTAGAAAAACGCGACTGAAAAGATGTTGCCGCAGCTCGATCTTTGCCACATAGATCGGCTGAATGGGCAAGGCCGCCGTAAGTAGAAACGAATCGAGATAACTGGCATGATTAACCGCAATCACGCGCTTCTCGCCGCTCACCAGGTTTTCTAGTCCATTGACTTTCAGCGTATTCCCGCTGAGTAGGACCATTAGACGGGCGGCCGTGCGTACCAGGGCCCAACGCCAGGTCTGCCTGGGCAAAATAACCACTGAGCACCACAGGGGCAGTACCAGTGAAACCAGCAAGGTCCAGGCATACCCGGCATAAAGGATCGCCTTCAGTCGGCGGGCGCCGTTTTTTAACAGCGGATAGACACTGCCAAAGGCGATACTTGTGAACTGTAACCACACCCGATGTTGATGACCGATACGTCCCTGCTCATATAGCTGGCGCATGGCGTTGCGGCGGATCTTGCCACTGGAGGTCTTTAGCACGATATGCGGCGGCAAAAGCAACACCCGGTCAGGCGGACTGTCCAGATGCTCCGTCGCTACAGCCAGCACTTGCTGATGCAATTTTTCACGCTTGTAAGGTTCCGTTTCGCGGGTCTCGGCCAGCACTACCAGACGTTCGGTGGCTGTTTCGTCATCACGGCTACCGATGACCGCGACGCACCCCTTACGGATACCGGCAATAGCTCCCACGGCCGCCTCTACTGCATAGGGCAAAATGTTGCGTCCGGCCCGAATGATAATGTCCTTGACCCGGCTGGTAAGGTAAACATCTCCCTGATTCAGATAGGCCAGATCGCCGGAATCCAACCAATCGCCAACAAATAACTTTTCGGTCTCCATGGCATTGCGGAAGTAGCCGCTTGTGGCAGAAGGGCCTTTGAACTGCAGTCTTCCTTGCTGACGTTCGGGAAGTTCACGCCCTGCAAGGTCTACGATGCGCACTTCATGCTCGGCCAAGGGCTGCCCGCAGGACACAAATTCCATAACCGCATCGTCGGTTTCCTCGGCCGGAACCGCCAGGCCCTTGTCTTGAAAGGGCTCTCGCTGGATACGATCAATGAGGGGACCCCGACCCAATGGGGGAAAGGTTAGGCCGACAGCGTTCTCGGCGAGCCCGTAGACGGGCGCCAATACTTCCTTATTGAAGCCATATGGCGAAAAGCGGTCACAGAAGCTCCGCAAGGTTTGAGGGCTGACGGGTTCGGCACCATTAAATGCCAGGCGCCAGCTGCTCAGGTCCAGGCCTTCTAAAGCACTTTCGGCAATGCGATTTAGACACAACTCGTAGGCGAAATTGGGCGCGGCCGACAAGGTCCCACCATGGCGGTGGATGGCCCACAGCCAGCGCTCAGGTCGGGCCAGGAAATGCAGTGGAGACATTAGCACCAAAGGGAATGCATAGTACAAACTTCCCAACCAGGCGCCGATGAGCCCCATGTCGTGGTAAAGCGGCAGCCAGCTCACAAAAGTATCCCGTGAATCGGCCTGAATCGTGGTACCCATGGCACGAATATTGGCCAATAGATTATGGTGAGTGAGAACGACGCCCTTGGGGGATCCTGTACTGCCCGATGTATATTGTAAAAAGGCAATATCCTCAGCGCGAGTGGGCAATAGGGTGGGCTTTAAATCGGCGGTGCTCAGCTCCGGAACTTCTGTAATGTGTCGCAGGGATGTTGTTCTGCTGCGGAGCAGTTGGGCAAATGGTTTGGCTTCAGGGATGGTGATCAGCAATTGACAGCCGGCATTGTCAAGTATCCCTATGTGGCGCTTTAGGTGGTCTTCGAGTTGTGACAAGCGAGTTGGCGGATAGATCGGCACGGGAATGCCACCCGCCAACAAAATCCCGAAAAAGCTATAAAGATATTCTCTCCCCGTGGGCAGCATGATGGCGGCTCTATTTCCGGGCTGGAAAGCGCTGTTCTGCAATCCCCCGGCAACACTCAAGGCCCCCCGATACAGGTCTGCATAGCTCAGGGTGATCGGGCTGTTCGTTTCCTCGTAGAGGTAGATGTGAGGACGCTCGGGGTGCTTCTCCACGTGCCAGGTGAGGATGGCTTGAAGGGTCTTTGCCTTTTCAGAAATCTGCTCAGAAGATACCGGCGTGTCTGGTGTTGAAGGGGCGCCACTTGTCATGATCCTGGAAGGCGCGTGACGATGGATTGCACGCATCACATCCCGAAGGGTCTCAGCGGTCATAAAGGCTTGTTCAGAGATACCCACCCCCAGTTGACGCTCGACCCGTGTAAGCAGCTCCATGCGGGCCAAACTACCAAGTCCCAAATCAGTGTCTAGCCGGCTGTCAAGGGTTACCCGTATCGATTGCCGGGTATTCATTTCCTTCACGATACCGCGGGTCAGAGCCAGCACCGCTTCGGCCAAAGCGGACTGGTTTTCCACAATGGGTTGGTTCTGGTGCTCATGGGCCATGCTGAAACTCCAGGCCATGTACAGCTATTGACTGTTCCGTTAATTGTTGCGGAGGAGAGTCGGATTTCAGCACGAAATGATCTGGGCGGATAGAGATACAGGCGCAAATGTCTAACGACAACTTATTACAATTTCATAAATAAAATCAAATTCTATTTACTGGATGTTCTTCAAGTATGCCAAGCACAGCAGAGCAAACGAAGCGTAAAGCTACACAACTCAGTTCATATTAAAAATCATTGGCGACTATCAATCCGCCCTTTTTTTGCTGAAGGAGAGAACTAGCGCAAACGTTATGGATGGCAGTGAGAATGAAACATTGTTAAAAAAGCGAGAGCCCGGAATTGGTATTCCGAGCTCCATCGTAAACAAGAAAACCGAACGGTATTCAATATACGGTACCGGCATGACCCAACTACTGCCCGCCACACCAAATCCGCATTCCCCGACGCCCCTCTTCTCAGCGATCGTATATTACTGCCAGAATCACTGCCGGCTTATCGATGGCGGTGAGCACGTGGGGCACAGTGCTGAGGTAGTAGATGCTGTCGCCAGGGTCGAGGGTAAAGGCGTCCTCCCCCAGTTTGAGGCCCACCCTTCCCTCAAGCACGTAAATGAACTCCTCGCCCTCGTGGACCGAGGTTTCATCGTCGGTATTGGGCGCCAGTTCTACCAAGAGGGCCTCCATGTGGCGGCCGTCCACCTCTGGCGCCAGGCTCATGTAGCGGTAGGCCGCCCGTTGTCCCTTGGCGGTAGTGGAGCGCGAAATCGCCTTGGATTCGCCCCGACGGGTAAGGGAGTAGCGCTTGCCGCCCTTCCCGCCACTGACCAGTCGGGCCAGGGAGCGGTCCAGGGCTTTGGAGAGACGGATAATGGTGCCCAACTGCGGCTGAATCTCATCGGTCTCAATGCGCTTCAGGAGGTCCACTTCGAAACCCGTCAATTGGCTGAGGTCCTCCAGGCTGAGGCCCTTTTCACGTCGCAGGCGCTGCACCCGACAGCCGATCGCCTCGGGGGCGCAGTCGTCCCCTTCGCCGATATCGCCCGTCAGGTCCTCGAAGTAGTCTACGTTGATATGGGGGGGCTGCTTTTTGCTCTCCATGACAGCATCCTTTTCGCCCGATCAAGGGCAACGCGGGGTGACATCGTTCAGACGCGGCGCCGCGGGGCGCCGCGTCTGCTGTACTAAGGACGGCAGTGTTCGGGCAGCACTGCCGTCTCTCCCCAATCCTTGGGGAGTTTCTGGTCGCTCGCTTCGCCCATCTTTTCCTTGAGGCGGGAAAGCCCCGGACGGGCGAACTTCATATGTCCCTCAGTGAGGGTCCTGCCGTTGATGGCCGCCTCGGAGCGGAGCCGTTTGCCCACGGTGCGCTCCAACTGTCGACCCAGCCAAAGAATGCGGTCCACATCGTAGCCGTGTTCGATCCCCATCTCATCGATCTGCACCAGGGTGTCCTCCAGGCAGACCAGACCTACGTAGCGGGGATCGTCGTAGTAGTATTCACCGGTCCCCTTGACCGGGCAGTCATCGAGGAAATTGGCCGGTTGGCCGCCCAAGCCGCCCAAGGTGGCCTCGAAGCGCTGAATGCCTGCCTGGAGCGCGGCCAGGACCGAAGCGGAGGCCATTCTCTTGGTCTCATGAAAATGGGCCAGATGCAAGTCGGGATTGGGGATCTCGTCCAGGATCATGGAGAAGTAGCGGTAGACATCGGGTGCCGAGGCACTGCCGTCGTGATCGGCATGCTCTATGTCATGGGCGCCGATCTCCAGCCACCGTTTGGTGAACTCCACGGCGTCCTTCATATCGGTGGCACCGCCGATGGGGCTGCCCCAGATGGTGGACACGGTACCGCACATCTTGATTCCGGCTTCGCGGCACTTTTTGATGCTGCGCTCAGCCTCCTGCCAATAGACCGGCAGGGTGCAGCCCGAATTGGCGAAGTGGTGCTCCTCTTCGGTAGACACCATCATTAGGACCCGATCGGGACCAACCCCCTTCTCTTTGAGGCGGATGGCGCGGTCCACGGAGGGCTCGCGGATGGTGATAGCGGTGAGCGTGATCTCGTCATAGTTGATCCCTTTGCGTTCGCAGCGCTTTTTGAAACGATCGGAACGCAGATGGGCGAGGAGCTCCTCGGCGTCGCTGAACTGGGGCATGAGGTAGGGATTGCCCAGGTTGGTGACCTCGATGTCACGGCAGCCAGCGAAGATCAGTTCCTCCAGATAGAAGATCTTGGCCCGGGTGGAGATGAACTTTTCGAGGTGTTGGAAGCCGTCGCGGATGGTGATGTCGCCGATGGTCACCTTGCGCGGCATCCGGGGAAAGATTTTCCAATAATCGTATTCGGTCATTGTACTACCCTCCTTGGTCAAACAGTCATCATATCGATATCGGCGTATCGCACTCACTGCCCCTTGTAGATAGGCTTGCGTTTTTCGCGAAATGCGGCCAGACCCTCCAATCGATCTTCGGTGGGGATGCACACCCAGTAGGCATTGGACTCGATGGCCATGCCCGTGTCCAGATCGGCCTCGTAGCCGTAGTCAATGGCGTACTTGGCCTGCTCAATGGCGATGGGGCCGGTCTCACATACCTGATCGGCCAGCCGGCGGCAGGTCGCTCTGAGATCCGCTGGCTCACAGACCCGGTTGACCAGTCCGATATCGAGCGCCTCCTGGGCGTCGATGCGGGCCCCGGTGAAGATGAGCTCTTTGGCCTTGCCCTTGCCCACCAGACGGGGCAGGCGCTGGGTACCGCCAGCCCCGGGGATGATGGCGAGACGGGTCTCCGTCAATCCCATGGTGGCCGTGCGGGCGGCCACGCGCAAGTCGGCCGCCAGCGCCAGTTCGGTACCGCCGCCCAGGGCGACACCGTTGACCGCGGCGATGACCACCTTGGGCAGACGCTCGATGGCGCTGAAGGTGGATCGGATAGTATGGATAAATGTCTTCACTTGTACCGGGCTGAGCGTGGCCCGCTCCTTGAGATCGGCACCGGCACAGAAGGCCTTTTCACCAGCGCCGCTGATGACCACCACGCGCACGGCCGGATCGAACCGCAAGGCTTCCACCTGATCCCGCAGGGCGTATAACAGCGCGAAATTCAGGCTGTTCATCACCTGGGGTCGATTGAGGGTCAGCCACGCCACCCCCTCACTGGTCTCTGTCGTCAATACCGCATCATCCATCCATTATTCTCCTTGCGTCTCGGATCGCGCCACCTAACAGCCAATGTGTCTTGAAATGACAATGCGCTGCACCTCGCTCGTGCCCTCGCCAATGTCGAGTAACTTCTGGTCGCGATAAAAGCGTTCCACCGCGTACTCTTTCATCAGGCCATAGCCACCGTGAATCTGGATGGCGTGGTTGGTCACGCGGCCCATGAGCTCGGAGCAGTAGAGTTTGGCCATGGCGCTCAACTTTTCAAACGGCCTGTGCAAATCTCGATGCGCGCAGGCCTTGTAGAGCAGGTTGCGACCGCACTCGATCTCGGTGGCACAATCGGCGAGCTTGAAGGCCACCGCCTGGAACTTTGAGATGGGCTGTCCGAACTGCTCGCGGGTGCGGGCGTATTTAAGGGCCAGTTCGTAGGCCCCCTGAGCGCCGCCCAAGCCCATGGCAGCAATGGAGAGGCGACCGCCGTCCAGAGTCTGCAGCATCTGATGAAACCCGTCGCCCTGCTTGCCGAGGATATTTTCCTTTGGCACGCGCACATTGTCGAAGTAGAGGGTGGCCGTGTTGGACGCGCGCCACATCATCTTCTGATGCATCTCCTCAGCCTTGAACCCTTTTGTGCCCGACTCCACGATGAAGCAGGTGTACTCCGGTTTACCGCTGGGCCGCGTCCCGGTGACGGCCTGAACTGTCACGCCAAGCGTCATCTCCGTGGCGGCGTTGGTGATGAAGATTTTCGAGCCATTGATGATCCAGTCGTCCCCGTCGCGCACGGCGGTGGTTTTGCTGCCGCCGGCATCGGAACCGGCCGTGGGCTCGGTGAGCCCGAATCCCCACAACTTCTCTCCCCGGCAAAGGGGCGGTAGATACCGCTGTTTCTGCTCCTCGGTGCCGTAGTAATACAGCGGCCCGATGCCGAGCGAGTTGCCGGCGGCTACAGTGGCCGCCTGGGAGCCGTCCACGCGGGCGACCTCCTCAACGGCGATGATGTAGGAGAGGTAATCCATGGCCTGCCCGTCATAGTCCTCGGAAGCGAACATGCCGAAGAGGCCGATCTCTCCCATTTTGCGGGTCAGGGCCTCCGAAAACGCCTCCTTCTCGTCCAGCTCCATGGCCACGGGGGCGATCTCTTTCTCGGCGAAGCGGCGGACCTCCTTGCGAATCATCTGCTGTTCGGTGTTTAGGTCGAAATCCACAGGGACCTCCTTTATGCGCCCAAGCTGATGTCGTTTCTATGTGCCACTGGCAGCCCCCTGGCGCGCCAGGCTAGCGTGTCGCTCGCAACGGTTGCTCTCAGGCCAGGTGCGTCATGTACCCCGCCGCACTGGTGCCCGGCCGCCCCTCGCTGAGGCCTTGTTTGAGGCCGCTGAGGATAAAATCTTCGTAGATGCCGGCAATGGCGTCGATACTGAGACGCCCGGCGGGATTGTACCAGGAGGCACCGGCGGTGCAGAGGGTCAGGATGGCGTAGCTGAGAATCTTGACGTCACCAGCGGCGAAACAGCCCGCCCCAATGCCGGCCATGATCAACTCCTGTAAAAACTGCTCATAGGTGTCCCGGCGCGCGACGATGGCGCGGTAGTGGGCGTCTGAGAGGCCGCGCAGTTCACTGCTGGCGATGAAGGTCTCTTTCTGATGGCGCAGGTGAAACTCCACATGGCTGCGCACCGCCGCCCGCAATCGCGCTTCCACATCCGTGACACCCGTGAGACGTTGCTCCAGATGGGCCACCAACGCTTGCATGGTACGCTCCATTATGGCGAAGAGAATGGCCTCCTTGTTGGCGTAGTGGTAGTAGATGCTGGCCTTCTGAATGCCGCAGCCGGCAGCGATACCGCTGATGCTGGTGGCAAAATAGCCCTTTTCGAAAAAGAGATCGATGGCGACGCTCAGTATGGTCTCTTTCATCCGGGCCATATCGTTTCCTGGGAGGGGCTAGGGGTGAATCTTACCGACCGGTCGTTAGGCAAATAGGTTCATTTAATAGACCATCCTCTCCTTTGTCAAGCCAATTATGGGGGGAGCGGTTCTCGCCAACCGCCAGGAGGCGGTCACACGGTTGGTGGGCGCCGGTCGTGCGGTGACGATGCGCGACCAGCACGGCCGGAAGGATCGGCGGAATGCCCCGCCTGTGGCGGCGGGATGCCCTTTTGGGGCGGAAATGCCATTTCCAGGCGTGAAGCAAGGTCAATGCCAATTGAATTGACAACGCCAAAAAATTGTATTATGTTGCAATTACTATAAGTTTGGTTTCCGACCGAGAACCTCAGGCGGTGCATGCGCACATCGCCACCGATCCTACCAAAGAAACCACCCCACCCATCCCAGGTCGGATCTCCCATTCGAGACGCTTTCCCCTCATGGGGCAAACCAAACAAGGATCCGCGGGTGTTCGCCGCTCGACCACCTGTCGCGCCATCTGCGACAGGACGGCATGGCAGTGCGATCACCCCTCGGCGATTAACGTTGCCCGATCGGGCACAAACAGGAGAGGCATCATGCGTCAGAAATACATCCTCACTCAGGACGGACCCGGCGGCGATCTTCACATTCAAGAGTTCGCGGTGGTGGACAAGGACCTCAAGAACCTGGATCGAGAGCTGCTGCACCATGAACACTTCGATTTCATCGCCGAAGTTCACTACCCTGGCGCGGAGATCCAACGATCGATTTCCCAGGGAACAGCATCCCTGGTGAACACCTTGCGGACCCCCAACTTTTTCCCTATCGGTCCCTACGCGAACAAGCTCGCCGAAACCGTCATCGCATTGTACGAGACCCCCCAGGAGGCGCCGCTGGTGCTCTTCTTCGACGATGTGGATCTGATGCTGTTCACGGAGGAGGAGACCCCCGAGGAGGCCGAAGCCGCGGAGGCTTAGCGGTTTTGCGCCGGCGCCTGAGGCCGCCGTCGGGACGCACGCCCGGGCGCGGCCGATCCGGCGTCGGTGAGCCGCAGCCCGAACCTGAGCAGGCGCCCATCGATGAGGGCCAGTCCGGCCAGAATCATCACCATCCCGCCAACCGAAGAGCCGGCGAGCCGCTCGTTTAGAAAAAGGGCGCCGAGGCTGATGGCGCTGACGGGAATGAGAAAGGTGACCAGAAGAATATTGGTGGCCCCGGCCGAAGCCAGGACACGGAAATAGATGATGTAGGCCAAAGAGGTGCTGACCAGTGCCAGGGCGACCAGGGCGGTCCAGGTGATCGGACCCGGCATGATCTGCCAGGGCCGGTCCACCACCAGGGTCACCGGCATCAGCAGGAGGGCCGCGCAGGTGAGCATGCCGGCGGCCACCACTTGGGGCGCGAGGTCCTTGAAGCGGCGCCCATATAGGGCGGCCACGGCATAGGAGAGTGCGGCGCCCAGGACCGCCATCTGGCCGCCGGCGGCCATGTGCAGCCCCTTCAGGGCATCCAACCCGATGAGGACGACCACCCCGATCCATCCCAGCAGCACACCGGCCGTACGGTGCGGCGTCAGCCGCTCGGTGCGGGTCACAAAATGGGCCAGCATGACGCTGAAGATGGGCGTCGCGGCGTTGACGATGGCGGCCTGCCCACCCGTGATGTGGGTCTGACCCCAGACGATGAGGCCAAAAGGCAGCGCGTTGTTGAGTAGCCCAAGGAGGGCGAACTGGCCCCACGTACGGGGGGAGCTGGGGAGACGATGACGGCCCAGGTGCAGATAGATCAGCAGCGCTGCCGCCGCGAGCGTGACCCGCCCCTGTACGACGGTCAGCGGCGGCAGCTCGACCAGAACCACCTCGACGAAAAAAAAGGAGCCGCCCCAGATGAGGGAGAGAAACAGGACCAGGCCCCACTCCAATGGTCCCATGAGCTTGGCGGCGACCGGTGTGCGCGATGGGGTCGGTCCGGTGGTGGTGGTGGATCGTGACATGTGATCGGCTCCTTTGATGCGGGTCATGGGGGAGGTCATACCACCTGCCGCCCATCGCCGCGACCCGAATCTTGCGTTTCGATCGCGCGGCAAAGATCGCAAGATTCGGGTGGTCAACCGCTGTGACCGGACGTAGGATGAGGACATGAACGCCATCGATTTCAATTCGCGGGCGGCCGACTATGTCCGCATCGCCAAGGCCATCGCCTACCTCCAGGATAACTTCCAGGATCAGCCCGACCTGGACACGCTGGCCGCTCAGGTCCATCTGAGCAAGTACCATTTCCAGCGCCTGTTCAAGCGGTGGGCCGGCGTGACCCCCAATCAATTCCTACAATTCCTCACCCTCGAATACGCCAAGGCACGTTTGGACGAATCCAAAAGTCTTCTGGAGACGGCCCTCGACGCCGGACTCTCGGGCAGCAGCCGCTTGCACGATCTCTTCGTGACCTTTGAGGGGATCACGCCCGGGGAGTACAAGCGGCAGTGCGCCGGCCTGCCCATCTCCCACGGATTCTACGCGACCCCCTTCGGCCGCTGCCTGCTGGCCACCACACCGCGCGGCATTTGCCACTTGGGATTCATCGATACCGAGCCGGCGGTCACCGCCCTGGAAGAACTTCGCGCACTGTGGCCGGGTGCGGTGTGGCGGCCGGCGGGTGCCACAGGTGCCGCCATCGTTGCGCGGATTTTCAGGGCAGGTCCCACCCCGCCGGGACGTCCGTTCCACCTGCTCCTGAAAGGCACCAACTTCCAGATCAAGGTGTGGCGTGCCCTGCTCAAACTGCCGGCCGGGGCCATGCTTAGCTACGGGGACCTCGCCGACGTCCTGGGAATCCCCACGGCCGTGCGTGCCGTGGCCGGGGCGGTGGCGCGAAATCCCGTCGCCTACCTGATCCCCTGCCATCGGGTCATCACAAAAAGCGGTCGGATCCATCACTACCGCTGGGGGGCGACCCGCAAGCGCGCCATCCTGGCAAAAGAAGCCGCGGTGCACCAAACGGCCGCCTGACACCCGCCCGCTGCATCGACGCTCCAAAACCCCACATTCCGAAATTACCCCCAAACGCGCCGACCGCGTCCGGCAATGGACGCCGTCCCGACCTGGCCGGGCGCCAGCCGAACGGGCGATGGTGTCCGTAAAATGGTTTTCGTTGACATAAATTGGCCCTAAAGCAGTGTGAATTGGATCACAGATCAATGCCAATGCTTCTGCTAAATAAAGAGCTACCGAGTCAACAACCATACCAACTCTTCAGCAGCGCCCAATCGGCAACCAGCATATCGAAATAATTTTATGTTCAATTTGACATATCTATCGAGCGATGCCGGCGCCTGCCTGACACCCACCCCACGAAAGGAAGAACCATGCGAAAGAATCCCACGATCCAACCATATCCATTTTGGCGGGCGATCGGCATCCTGGTGACCATCATGGCCATCACCGGCCTTATTACGACCCATGCGGCTGCCTTTGTTGTCAATCTCAGCGGCGACGCATCCGACGCGGATCTGACCGACGGCGTCTGCGACACCAATTTGGTCGCCCTTCTCCAGCAGTGCACCCTGCGGGCCGCCATCGAACAGGCCAACGCCAATGCGGGCCTGGACACGATCACCTTCAGTATTCTAACCCTGCCGCTCGGCGCCGGCGTTCCGGCAGTGATCCAGCCCACCACCAACCTGCCCACTATCACCGATCCGCTCGAGATCGACGGCTACACGCAACCCCTGTCGGCCCAGGCCACCGCCACCACACCGGCTGTTCTCAAGGTGATTCTGGACGGCAGCAACGTACCGGCCGGCATCGGCTTACTGTTTGAGACCGACGATAGCCGGGTGCGGGGGCTGGTGGTGCACAGCTGGGAGACGTCCGGCATCCTCGTCCGCGGCGATCGCAACACCTTGCGCGGCAACTATGTGGGCACCGATGAAAGCGGCACGGTCGCCCTGCCCAACGGCGAAGGCATCAGCATCGGCGGCAGCGACAACGTGATCGGCGGCCGATCACCGGCCAGGCGCAACATCATCTCCGGCAACACGTCGATCGGGCTGATGCTGAGCAGTGCAGGAAACGTCGTGGAAGGCAATTTCTTCGGTACCGATCCCACCACCACTCTCGATCTGGGCAATGGCAGCACCGCCCCCCCGGGCGCCCTCAACGGGGCCATCGTCGTGGAAGGGCCGGACAACACCATCGGCGCCGCCAACCCGGATGCGATGAATGTGATCGCCGGCAACTCCATCGGCATCCATCTGCGGCCCAATTCGAACGGCACCAAGGTGCGCGGCAATCACATCGGCACCGACCTCGACGGCACCTCGGCCAGTATCGGTCTGGGCAACGGGGTGGGCATCTACATCGATGGCAATGGAACGCAGATCGGCAGCGTGCAGCCCGATGGTCGCAACATCATCGCCAACAATATCAGCACCGGTATGGAAGTGTGGGGGGACGACAACCTGGTGGTGGGCAACTATATCGGCCTCGACAGCGCCGGTACGACGGTCCTGCCCAACGGCGGCAACGGTATCCAGGTTTTCGGCAGCCGTAATCAGATCGGCGATGTCGCCGACGGGGCCGCCAACGTGATCTCCGGCAACAACCACGCCGGCATCACGGTCAGCTACTACGAGAATTTCGCCACGGGCAATAAAGTCATCCCGGCGGCCAACCGCATCCTCGCCAACCTCATCGGCCTGGATGCCGCCGGCACCGTCGGCGTGGGCAACGGGGTCGACGGTATTTTGCTCTTTAACGCAACCCTGACGCTGATTGGCGGGCAGGATGCGGGGATGGGCAACATCATCGCGGCCAATGGTGGCGACGGGGTGCGCATCGAGAAGTTCGGCCCCAATCTCGCCGGCGGTAACATCCTGCAGGGCAATGTGATCGGTCAGGATACGGTTGGCAACCCCATGGGCAACGCCACTTCGGGAGTTTTTGTCTTTGAGGCCAGCACCAATTACATTGGCGGGATTCAAGACGGCGCCGGCAACACCATCGCCCACAACGGGGATGACGGCGTCACGGTCGCCTCCGGCCGCATGAACGCCATCCTCGGCAACGCGATCTTCGACAACGGTCTGCTGGGAATCGATCTGGAGGCTAACGGGGTCACGACCAACGATCTCACCGATCCCGATTTGGGCGCCAATGACTTGCAGAACTTTCCCGTGCTGCTGTCGGCCGTCAACGTCGCCGGAAGCACCGAGATCAGCGGCGAGTTGAACAGCACCCCCAATGCCAACTTCCGTCTGGAGCTGTTTGTCTCCGATGCCTGTGATGCCAGCACCCACGGCGAGGGCCAGCGCTTTCTCGAGGCCACCACCGTCACCACGAATGGAGCGGGAGATGCCACCGGCCTGGTAACCATCACCCCGGCCCTGACCAGCGGGCAAACGCTCACGGCCACCGTCACCAGCGTGAACGGCATCGGCGACTTCTTCAACACGTCGGAGTTTTCGGTGTGCATCACCGTGCCCTAAGGTGAAGTACTGGGAATCCCTGGAAGGCCACCTGAGAAGAGATACCTGCCGTGGAAGCTTTAGGCGCCCGACGCTGGGGATAGCACTGGCGCGGGCGCCATCACTCATTGGAGTGGTACCAGGCCGTGATGACGGTAGATATCCCGGACGGTCTTCGTGAAGAGAAAGTCAATGAAGCGCTGACCCCAGGCCCCTCCATCCCCGACAAGGCCGACATGGGTGTATCCGATGGGGTTGCCGTCCAGTGGCGCCGGCTGTGCGACGCTGCCGCCCAGGGGCACCATCTCGAACAACTCCGGGAACCGCCGGGCGCAATGCAGCGCCAGATGATAGAAAAGCACGGCGGCGTCCGCCCGTCCGCGGGCCACCGCCTCGGGTGCCTCGCGGTGATGAATATGCTCCCCATAGAGGATGCGGACGGCGGCAGTGATATCGGCCGTGCCCAGCAGGTTGGCCAGGGTGTCTGCATAGGCCTGATGGCTGGCCGCTTCGCGCTCCGGATTGGAGAGAAACAGGGTGACCTCCTCACGCCGTAAATCTTCGCCGGCCAAAATCTTTTTGGGATTGCCCTTTTTCACCAGGAGAACATTGCCCTGGTTGCGCACAAAGGGCAGGTGCCGCGTCAGATGCCCCTCGGCCACCAGGTCTTCGAGAATGTGGGGCGGCCCGATGAAGAGGTCCGGCGACACGGAGAGAACGAAGTTGCCCAACTGCAGCCGGCCCGCCCGCAAGAGATTCAGAATCGGGTGTGGCGGCGTGGTGGCGTAGAAGAGGTCCGCGAGTTCAGGCCGTTGTTCCTGGAAACATCGCAGCGCATCTGCGAGGGCCATATGGTGATTGCCGTCGGAGAAGACCACCAGACCGGCGCTCGCGGGGTCGCCGTGAAAATCGAGCAGCAAGTTGGAGCCGGCTTGGTGCCACACCGGTATATCGTCGCTGAAACGATCTCGATCCCGAGACCAGTCCATTTCCATTCCGCCCCCCTTTTCATTGCGCGCTCATGATCCAGACGCGATCAAGCGCAGTGGACAGCCTATTGCGCGCGCACCCGACAACTGCCGTCCCGCAAGCTGTCGCCGAGGCGCCACCCGGCCCGAGTGTCACAGGTTGTCATCACCCAATCTGGCCCTTCCACTGTAGGAAAGCAGTGACACCGAAGGACAACCACAGACGCGCATTTCAGCGACGGTAGCGCTTTCTTAGAGGCCATCCTAGAAATCAAATAGGAAGATGACAATCCATCCAAGGCAGCCAATAGAATATCGCCCAATGGTGAATAACATACATCTCGCTTTGGGTAAGTTACCCGTTCGATTCCTACCATTTTGGTTTTTTGATACATACTTTTCTATTGTACCAAATAAACGCCTAAGCTTCACCAACATCTCACCTGATCCTGCCCCTGCATTCCCAGACTGCTTTGCGTGGCATTTGATTCGCTCTAAAACAATTTCGATCGATGGATGCACTTCATCTTTGGACAAGAATCAAAGCACACGGCCAACTGCACTGCCTTGGCAATTTTGAATGGAGAATAAAGAAATCGATTACACACCACATACGATACGTCTAATTTGACGACTGAGGGAGGTTCATGATGCGCCAAACTAAAGCGTTTGCTGTAAACCCGTTCTCTAAGGTCCAACAAAAAATTTGTATAATGGCACTGACCAGCTTGCTAGTGACGCCCATTTTCGGATGGGAAGCCGCTGCACAAACGCTGACGACCATTGAACGCAATGGCCCGTCGGAGAAACGCGTGGACATCGTCATTATCGGTGATGCCTACCTTGCCAGCCAGGAGGAGGAGTTCCTTGAACATGCCACCGCCCTCAGGGACTTCATGTTTGACAACAGCCGGATCGACAACCGGCCCTTTCCCGAATACCGTCAGTTCTTCAATGTCCACACGCTGTTCGTGCCTTCCATCGAAGAAGGCGTTGAGCAAGGCGCAGGAGCAGGAAACACAGCACTTGGCGCCACACTGGATGGTGATCGGCGCCTGTCGATCGATACGGGTCTGGCTGATTCCTACATCAATGCCCTCGGCTTCGAGGCGGAGATGATCTTTGTGCCGGTCAACACCAATAGGCCGGGCGAACGTACCGGCGGCGCTGATGGGAAGTACGCTATTTACAACGCCGATTACTCCGGAGCAAATGGCGACATTCGCAATACGGCGCTCCACGAAATGGGGCATGCTTTCATGAAGCTGAAAGACGAGTATGCGGATGGCGGGCAGGCCTGGCCGCCGGCAGTATTTGGGAACTGGGACCCTGACAACGCGATTCCATTGGCGCCAACGGATGTCAGCTGCGGCGGCGCTTACTATAACGACGACAACCGCCAGCAACTCCCGGAATCTGGTCCCAATCTAGCACGCAGCCCAGACCTTCTCCCATGGGCGCATTGGGTGGGATATCCCGCCCCCATTACGGGGCAGGTCGGCGCCTTTGAAGGGGGCTTTAATGCATATTCGACCGGTGTGTTCAGACCATCCTTTAATTCAAAAATGAGGTCGTCCGACCAGCCCTTCGATCCGGTAGCAATGGAGGAGTTGCTGCTGCGAATGTATGGACATACCGGCTTGCTGGATTATCACACGCCGAGCCGCAACAATCAAACGGACGTCTGGGTCATCGATACCCGTCCGATCGATGCCACAAAGTTCGACTATACTTGGAAAGTGGATGGCGTGGAGCAAGCTGTTGATGGGCCAACTTTGGATCTGTGCTCCCTCGATCTGGCCAACGGCGTCCATACGATCGAGCTTGATGTGATCGACAGCGCCGGCTATTTGCGGGTTCGCCCAAGGACCTTCATCGCAGGCGCGATGGCGCCGGGAAGCCCTCTCTCGCCCATAGAGGGCCGCGGGAGCAAGGCGGATGCGGTGGCGGCGGCGAGGTTTGCGCGCGATTATGAAGCGCTGCCGGAACCACGCCTCTGCCCGTCGGATTATACCAGAAAAACCGACGCGGCCGACCGGCAATTCTCCTATTCCTGGACGATAGAGTATAACGAAGCGCCGCGCGTTGGTACACCGCAGGAAGACACCCTGGCCGTCAATCGACTGACGACCTCCCTTTGTGGACGGGGCGGTGACGATACTTTGACAGGTTCAGGTCCATTTTCACTCTCGAAGGACAATCTTTTCGGTGGTGAAGGCAATGACACGCTAGTGGGTGGCGGCGGAAGGGATATACTCTATGGCGGCCCGGGCGCAGATGTGTTCGTGTATGAATCCGCCTCTGACAGCCGGCTCAATGCGTTCGACATTATCGAGGACTTCGATATCGAGGAGGGCGACCAGTTCGACCTCTCCGGGGCCTTCGGCGGCCCCTTCCTCGGTCCGCTAAAACCGCTGCCCCAGAGCGACGGCTATCGTTTCATTGGCTCGGTGCCCTTCAGCGGCCAGAACAAAGAGGTTCGGATTCTATATCGCCGCAACGGCAGCTTCGACCTGTTCGGTGATGTGAACATGGACCGTCAGGCCGACTTCCGAATCAATGTGCGCGGCAAGCTGCGGCAGGCCATCGATAATTCGGCCTTTGTTACAACGCGGACACGTTGGTTTTAGAAGAAGTATGCAGTCCGGTTGTTTCAGGGCATCGGTGCGAAAATCGAAGCGCTGATCCCTGGTGCGCTTCCTGGCGCAGCCGATTTTCATGGTGGGCCCAGGGTTGAAGGGTAACAGCGGCCCACCATCCCCATAAAAAAGTACCGATACCAAACGACGCATAACGGCTCTATTTCAAGGCCAGAAATACGGCCCAATTCGAGCGGTTGGCGCAGAACTTGGGATGGGTCAATGATAGGGTCGAATTTTGACAAGAAGTTGAGGGTCCAGCTTATGGGCACCCATTAGAGAAGCGATCTCACCGATGACTTTTCGACATTATAACAGGCGAAAAGGGCAACCATGCATACCACAATGTGGTAATTGAATCCCCGCCCGATATTCGCTATGATGGCGTTAGCGTTATTTCCAGAAAAGCACCTGTATTCACGACATCTTCTCTCCACTGATCCATGCGTCTCATCGTCCCTAGAGATCCATCGCTGTGATCAGTGGCCGGCTGCGTCTATACTGTATCACCCGCCGTTCATACGTCGGAAGCGCAACTGGGTGTTTTATCATCTCGCGTCATTGAATTATTTCTGCTGCGGACCTTCGGCGCTGAAAACAATCCACCTTATTGCGAATACCAAGGTCCTGCTGATTGAATCGTTAAAGGCGTATTTCGATGGCACTTTTGCACCTCATCTGCCGCCTTATCTTACCAAGGTAAGGCCGCCAGAGGGAGGGGATTCCTTTGGACGGCCGCCCACAAGCGTTGTGCCGTAATTGCTTCCTATTTCCATCCTGCGTTCGACCCATCAATTCGTCTTCTAATCTGAAAATGTCACGCCGCAACGGATACGAATAAGGAGGGATCTTCAATGACAGAAGAACTTAAAGGAAAATACCACCTCTTCACCGACGTGTGGAACACGGGAAACCTGAGCCTGCTGGCAGAGATCTTCTCCGCGGATGCGGTGTATCATATGCCGCCTTTCCCGGACATGAACCTGGATGCGCTCGGGCATTTTGTTGCCGGTTTTCGCAAGGCCTTCCCCGATTTTCACGTCACCTTCGACGAGGAGATTATAGCGGGCGATACAACCGTTCATCGATGGACATGGCAGGGAACCTTTACAGGAGAATCCCCCGTGATCCCCGCCCCACCAAACGGGAAGCATATGTCGGGGCCGGGTTGCAGTGTGGTTCACTGGTCGGCAGGCAAAGCCGTCGAAGCGTGGCACCATGGGGACTGGTTGGGTGCCCTCCAACAGATCGGCGTCATTCCGCCGCTGGAAAATGTATCGTCATAATCGCCACACACGGGCGTCTCATCGCTCGGCGAGTAAAGCTATAGCGGCATGAAATACGCTGGACGGCACTAGGATGACCGAAATTGGCTTTCGCTGCAGAAGACGCCGCCTAGGTCAGGCCTGTCACTGCCAACGATTCAACCAGGGATTCAGAAGATGAAAACTCCCTATTTAGGTGTACCGCTTCTTATCGCAATGCTGCTGATGCCCGCCTGCACCAATGACCTCAAAGACGCCGCTCCAATGACGGTCGATTTCAAATGGCAGTTGATGGAC
>JAAUYD010008697.1_pt1 | contig 39887 bp, 40 predicted proteins | sample 7278101 | NCBI WGS metagenome assembly JAAUYD01 (sample SAMN14350128, study PRJNA611818) | marine sediment metagenome | isolation source: surface marine sediment (0.6m) | place: French Polynesia: Moorea | collected 2018-08
AGGTTGTGCTGTCGCACGTTGATATACTGGTCAAAATTCATCCCCACCTAAAATGTGAATGTTCCTGATAGTATTTTTAGGTGGGGACTTCTTTTGACATTTTTGTTAAATCCGTATAAGTTTCCCGTAAATTCCCACAAACCCAATTCTTGATGACATATTCTGTACCAGTTTTCAAATCCATCATACGCGCCATTTCTTCTGGATCGTTAAGTGCTTTGTTGTTGGGTCGCATTGGCTGAAATTTAAAGCCTAAACCTTCAATTTTCTCTTGATATTCTTGATGCGTAGCGAAAAGAATATCATGACCGCGCCGACGTAATTCTAATGCGATCGCAATTTTAGGATGCAAATCTCCTAAAGAGCCAATGGTTGTGAGGACAATACGACTCATAATTTTTGTCAACTAATTTCATTGACTAACATTTTAGAGCTTTTGATCGCCTCAGTCTTTTTATTTTGAGAATGATTATCGTTATAGTATAATTAACTTTTGTAAACCCAATTGCTTCTCTTCCCCATGTCAGAGATTAACCAGCAAGGATTACCAGTGACCATCATTACCGGCTTTCTCGGTAGTGGAAAAACGACTTTACTCAATCAAATCCTGCAAAATGACCTTGATCAAAAAGTTGCAGTATTGGTTAACGAGTTTGGCGATATTAATATTGATGCTCAACTTTTGGTTTCCTACGAGGATGACATGGTGGAGTTGAGCAATGGTTGTATTTGCTGCACCATTAATGACGGTTTAGTAGAAGCTGTAAAACGAATCTTAGCCAGAAAAGAAAAAGTAGATCGTTTGATTATCGAAACGACGGGGGTAGCAGACCCTTTACCGATTATTTTGACTTTTGTTGGTTCGGATTTTCGATATTTTACACGCTTAGATGCGGTTATTACCTTAATTGATGCAGAAACCTTTACCCCAGAACACTTTGATAGCGAGGTGGCCGTTAAACAAATTACCTATGGAGATATTCTCTTATTAAATAAAACCGATTTAGCAAATAAGCAACAATTAACTGCATTAGAAACCTACATTGACTCTATCAAAAAGAATCCCCGAATTATCCATACCCAATACGCCCAAGTCCCGTTACCGTTAATCTTGGATGTGGGTTTAACTAACACAGATAGCTTTCTTGAACAACAATACCGCCAAAATTCCCATCACCTCGAAACAGATGGTTTTATGTCCATGTCTTTTCAAAGCGACAAACCCTTTGATGTCTATAAATTTCACAAGTTTTTAAACGAAGAACTTCCCCTAGAAGTATTTCGTGCCAAAGGAATTATTTGGTTTGCAGGAAGCCAATTACGTCACATTTTCCAACTGTGCGGACAGCGCAACGATATCACGTCTGAACCGTGGTCTAATGCTCCTGCTAACCAGCTAGTCTTTATCGGTCGTCATTTAGATGCTGATAAACTCCGCCAACAGCTAAATAACTGCTTAGCTACTTCTGTTACCCTTTAATTTAATTCAAAATTATGACCTTAGCTCAGTCCGAACCCAATCAAGTTAACAAAATCGATAATAAATTACCATCATTAACAACGACACAACAGCCTCCCGTCTCTGAGGAGGAGATGCGTCAAGCAGTGAGAACTTTACTGTTAGGATTAGGAGAAGATCCAGACCGCGAAGGTTTGAAAGATACGCCAAAACGAGTGGTTAAAGCTCTTAAATTTTTGACTTCTGGCTACCATCAATCTTTAGATGAATTGCTTAATGGAGCGGTGTTTCATGAAAATACTGATGAAATGGTCTTAGTTCGTGATATTGATTTATTTAGTTCCTGTGAACATCATATCTTACCCATTCTCGGCCGCGCTCATGTGGCTTATATTCCCGATGGTAAGGTTATTGGACTCTCAAAAATTGCTCGTATTTGTGAAATGTACGGACGACGTTTACAGGTACAGGAAAGATTAACCGCACAGATTGCAGATGCACTACAAGGTTTACTACAACCGAAAGGGGTGGCCGTGGTTGTAGAGGCAACTCATATGTGTATGGTAATGCGAGGGGTGCAAAAACCAGGTTCTTGGACTTCCACCAGTGCGCTTAGAGGGGAATTTGCCAATGATGCTAAAACCCGTCAGGAGTTTATGAGTTTGGTTCAACACAATCCTGGGTTGCGTTAATGGATTTGCGTGTCACTGTTAGAGATGAGTGTTAAAGGACAATATTGAAACAAAAACTATCTTTGATAAGATAAAATTAACCAATTCTAGAAAAAAAATCAGAAATCAACAAAATTTTGATTCTAATCTAGCGAAAACATCATTAGAGGAGATTCTATCCACTCCATCTAAACCTCCTCCATCAATGTCTGCTGTGGCACGAGAACTTGGTTATCATAGAAGAACATTAACTAAGGACTTCCCAGAACTTTGTCAAGCTATTTCAGCTAATTATCTAGGATATAGAAAGAATAGTCATATTGAACGGATAGAAGAGTTTTGTGTTGAAGTAGAACAAGCAGTCTTAGAACTGTATTCTCAAGGCATTTATCCTAGTGAAGCCAATGTTTCAAAACACTTGTCTAACGCAGGAAATTTTCGTAACAAAGAGGTCAGGAATGCTTTGAGTAGAGCTAGACAAAGAATCGGACTTCAGAAGTAATCTGCTTGAACCATAATCTTGCCACGTTTATTTTGAACCATAAGCCTACCAGCACGGCAAAGTTATGCGTAAAGTCACAATACCTTTCCAGGCAACATCTTGGGTAAAAATGGGTCGCCTGGGATTCGAACCCAAGACCAATCGGTTAAAAGCCGAGTGCTCTACCGCTGAGCTAGCGACCCGTTGTGTGTTCTGCACACGATTCACTAATATAGCATAGCTTTCTAGTAAAAGCAAGGGGTCAGTTTAAAGGGCAGTAATATGTATTTTAAACATGGCTTCACAGGTTGCACCCGGTTCGAGTTCAATGAGGTTTTCTCCTGTGCTGATGGCGTTACGGGGCGCACTCCAGGGTTCTAAGCAGACATATTCTTTGTCTTTGAGAGTCCAGAAGACAATAGTAGAATACTGTTCTGACCATTCGAGGTTAATCTTGAGGTTTCTAGAAGGGTCTGTAATGCTGGCAGAAGAGCTTTTCAAGGATTTGAGGGCGACATCGATTTCGTCCTCACTAAAATCAAAATTACCATCATAGGGAGCAATTTCTTTGGTATCTTTGACTTGATAGCTGGATGCTGGAATATCTAACGCCAGTTGGTCTTTTTGTTTCACTAAAAAATAGGGATGAAAGCCAAAAGAAAATGGCATCACTTTATCGGATTTATTGATATACTCTTGATAAATTTTTAAGGTTTTTCCCTGTAATTCGTAGATAAACTTTAACTCGAACTCAAAGGGATACATTTTTAAAGTTTCTTCGTTACTGCTCAAGCTGAGAGTAATCTTACAACAAGAGTCGGTAGATTGTTCAATAACTTCCCAAGGTAAATTTCTGGCAAACCCATGTTGTCTTAAATGGTAGGTTTGATTTTCATAAACATAAACGTTATCAGGTAAATCGCCACAAATAGGAAAGAGAATGGGAACCCCTCCCCTCACTGTTAATTCAGGGTTAGTAAATCTTTCCTCATCTAAGTAGAAAATTTCTTGTCCTTCAATGGACCAACGAGTAATAATTCCCCCTCTTTCGGGAACAACCTCCAGACGAGATAAGGCACTTTCATCAGAGAGAATGTAAGTAATATACTGATTTTGTTTGACAGAAATTGAAAAGCTCATAGTTGTTCTTGATAACTACAATAATCTATGAATCAAGTAAAAGGCGAGAACCGCACTACCGAGAGGAACTGTTAAATTATCAATTCCTAACTTAGAAAAGGCTTCTAACCCCATAGCGGCCATAGCAACTATTAAAGAAACCATGCCTACTATCCAGATAGGTACACCTACCCATAAAAGGATAACACTGGTAACAAAAAAACTGACTCCCATCATGGTCAATGAACCTTCCCAACTTTTCTTAACCCCCAATACTTCATAGGAATGTTGTCCAAACTTTTGCCCGATAATAGCAGCCATGCCATCTCCCCAAGCCATAACCAAAATACCGATGACTAAGTATTGAGGGTGTCCTGTTGCCCAAAACCACTGGGTTAAAATTCCAATACTCAGAGCATAAAAAAAAGTTCCTAAGCTTTTACGCCCTACACTGTTAATACTGGGTAAAATGGGCAAAAAGTAAGATATTAGGGCGATAATACTGGCAATAAAGGAAGCACCGATTAATACCCAAGGGGGTAATTGTAACCACCAAGCAATTAAAACGACGTTTCCTGAGCCAATATGAACGATTTTTCGAGTAAATTCTGCATCTGTCCCCCGTAAACGGTTTAAAACTTCGGCTAAGCCAATAATCCCCCCTAGATAGAGGATAATCCAACTGATAGGATAGCCCAAGGAGAGGAAAGTTTTAATGAATGAACCTGACTCAGATAGCAAGATGAATTCAATTTAACCAGTGAACGTACTCCTACAAGTTATATCAATTTTCTGCAATTTTCACCTAGGGGGTTGCTGAAAAAGTCATTTGGTGAAGGTAATAGCGGTTTTCAATTGGGTGTATCAAGATTTTAGTTAGTTGAGTGTGGGGAGTGTGGGAGGTGTGGGGAGTGTAGGGGAAATTTTTATTTTTTTGGTTAGTCTATTGATATGAAAACTGCTATAAACAACGGGAAAGAGGGAACGAGGAACAGTTTTTTTATCTTCAACTTCTGAACTCCTGTGCGATAGAGCCGGAACTTCGTTTAGGAACTTCTGCTCGCGCTTAGCCGGAGCTTCGCTGTGGAACTTCTAAAACTAAAAAACTTTGTACCTCACCAGTATGGGAACTGCTATATATTAACCTATAATGTCCAAACAATCGGTAAATTAGGCATAATTGTTTCACTATTTTGCTCAATTACTATTTCTGACTCTAAATCTAATACTCTTTCAACTTCTTGATAAATTTCTTCAGCTTCTTCTAAGGAATTACCAATACAAGTTAACCCTAATTTTCCAAATTCTGATAATGCTCCCATTAAATGAAAAACTGTTCCTGTTTTATTACTACTGTCAAAATGTAAGCGATGTTTAGCAACAATATCCATTAAATCATCGGGAAGTAAACCACAATACTGTTGTTTTTGTAAATTATCAGAGGCAATATAATATTTAGCGTGATTATGTTGAGTATAAAACAATCCTGTGCTTTGCTCATAACTACCATTAGTTAATAATTTTAAGGTCATAAAAGGATGGGTTGTGCCTCCTTTTCTTAAGTTAATTTCAATGGCTTGAATCTCCCATATTTCACCTGCTTCAGAAGAATTACGAACCGCTAAAAAATCGACACCATACCTTTCCATTGCTCCTTTTTTTGCCAATGCTTGTCCAACTTTTAACCCTAACTCTTGGAGTTTTTGACGATAAGCTTGGTCCGCAGGAAAACGACATCCTAAATAAATTTGTCCGTCTGGTCCTCCTAAAATTTGATCATGAGTTGAAACAATGCTAACTTCTCCATTAGGTGTAATATAACCTTGAACACTAGGAGAACGTTTGTCTTTTCCTTCTATAAAAGCTTCAACAATTGCTCCTAATTCGGGAATTCGACTGGAAAAGTTATCCCAGGTTTCGTCTTTTGCTTGAAAACTTAAGTCTTTTAAGCTATTTAAAATAATGTTTTTTCTTTCAGTATTATTGGATATATTTGGGACTTTTTTTTTGATAGTATCTAAATCTAATACTGCATTACCTTCTCCTGAAAACCCTTCATTTAGTTTAACTACAATACGGCGTAAATAAGGATTTCTAGACCAAAGATTATGAATTTCTACAACTAAATCATCAGTATTATTCACTAAATGGCTTCCGTCAGGATGAGAGATTGAACATTCTGAAAAAATTTCTCGACTGCCACTTTTTGACCCCCAATAACTCAGTTGAGGTGACGCTGCAAAGAGGGGAACATTTAATTTTAAAGATAGTTTTTGTTCTAAGTGCGTTGCATTAAAACACACCATATAAGATTTATCGGGACGTAAAGCGCGACGAATTCTTTCTACAAGACGAGGTCGTTCTAAAATTTTTTGAGTTAGAGGTTTAAAAGAATTGTCATAGGTTGTTAACAAAAGTAGGCGATCGCGGGCATGGGAAAAAGGAATTCCAGGTAATAATTGTAAGTAATATTCAATAATCATGGGAGATAAAGGCTGTCCCGTGACGTAAATTAATCTTGTTTTAGGATTTCGTAAACGAATTAATGAAAATAAAAGACGTTCTTCGTAGTGAAGAAACCCTGCTACTTTTTGACCCACTCGTTGATCAATACTAAAAGAAGGGACAACTAAAATATCATAACCATCTTGCTCAAATAAGTCCTTTCCCTGCCAATATTGTCTTAGTTTATCTTGCAGTTTATTAAAGTTTTCAATTTGAAGATCAGAAGATTGTTCGAGACTGTTCATTATTTTAGTCTTGGGGAGATTGTTCTTGATGTTGTTGTTTTGTCTTATTCATTTTTATTGTATAGTAATCATAGTTCAACGAGCCAAAATTATGACATTTCGTAACCCAGTTCCTACGGTTGATATTATCATCGAATTGATTGATCAACCCAACCGACCTATTATTTTAATTGAACGTAAAAATATTCCTTATGGATGGGCGTTACCAGGGGGGTTTGTGGACTACGGAGAAACAGTGGAAAATGCAGCTTACCGAGAAGCAAAAGAAGAAGTTAATTTATCGGTTAATTTAATTGAACAATTTCAGGTTTATTCTAATCCAAATCGGGATCAGCGTAAACATACCATTAGTCTTGTTTTTATTGCTACAGCAACAGGACAACCTCAAGCAGCAGATGATGCTAAAAATGTGCGAGTTTTTGATCTTTGGGAATTACCGAAAAATCTTTGCTTTGATCATGATAAAATTCTGGCAGATTATCAAAATTATCGCTACTATAAGTTACGTCCTCGGTTGATTTAATTATGTTATTTTTAGGGATTGATTTTGGAACATCAGGGGCAAGAGGGATTGTTATTAACGAAAATGAAGAAATTATCACCCAAGTTAACTACTTATTTAGTCAGCAAAACAGTAACAATTTAGCCAATCAGTGGAAAAATACTCTTTGTCTTCTTTTAGAGAAAATATCAATAGATATTAGAAAAAAAATTGAAGCAGTTTCTATTAATGGAACCTCTTCCACTGTTTTATTATGTAATAGTGAAGGAATACCAATTGAAAAACCTATTCTATATCATGAGTCACGAGATATAACAGTTTTAGATAATTTTAAAACAATGATTCCGAATGAGCATCTTGTTAATAGTTCAACTTCTAGTTTAGTTAAGCTTTTATGGTGGTATCAAACTAACAAAATACAACCAGATTATTATTTCTTACATCAAGCCGACTGGCTAGGCTTTTTATTACATGGAAAACTGGGAATTAGTGATTATCATAATGCTTTAAAACTGGGTTACGATCTGGAAAATTTATGTTATCCTGACTGGTTAAAAGCGTTGCCGATTAATTCTGTGTTACCTACAGTTTTACCTCCAGGAACTCCTATAAACACAGTTAGTGATGATATAATTCAACGGTTTAATTTTCCTAAACATTGTCAAGTTTGTACAGGAACAACGGATAGTATTGCTGCTTTTTTAGCCAGTGGTATCAACCATCCAGGAGAAGGGGTAACTTCTTTAGGTTCAACCATAGTTTTGAAATTATTAAGTTACCATCGTGTTGAAGATATTGGGTCAGGAATTTATAGTCATCGTCTAGGAAATTTATGGTTAACAGGGGGTGCTTCAAATACAGGTGGTGCAGTTTTAAAACATTTTTTTACCAATGAAGAATTAAAAACAATTAGTCAAAAAATAAACATTAGTAAACGAACAAAATTAGACTATTATCCTCTCTTAAAACCTGGAGAAAGATTTCCTATTAATAATCCTACATTAGCCCCTCAACTTGAGCCAAGACCTGATAATAAGGTAGAATTTTTACAAGGTTTACTAGAAAGTATGGCTAAAATTGAAGCATTAGGATACAAAAAACTGCAAGCATTAGGTGCAACCCCTGTGACTCAGATTTATACGGCTGGAGGAGGCGCAAAAAACGAAACTTGGGCTAAGATAAGACAGCACTATTTGCAAGTACCTGTCCATATTTCTCCCCAAACGGAAGCAGCTTATGGTACTGCTTTATTAGCTAAACGAAGTCAAAATAATTAAACGATAAACAGGAGTCAATTAAAGATTATGATGGAATTATATTTAACGAATTCTTGGATTATTGCCCTTATTGTTAACAGTATCTTAATCATTTTTGCTTTTCTTGTTCCCAAAAAGTTATTAACTCGTAACGGTTATATCAATGCTTGGATTTTAGGGGTGATTATTTGGGGAACATTAAGTTGGCAAGGCTACGCTGTTGTCATGTTTTACTTCTTAGTCGGTTCAGCGGTCACTAAAATTGGTATGGCAGAAAAAGAATCAGCCGGAATTGCCGAAAAACGCTCAGGAATGCGTGGTCCAGAAAATGTTTGGGGTTCGGCCTTAATTGCTACCTTTTGTGCCTTAGGAACCCTATTGGTTGACGCTCCTTGGACGCAATTATTATTATTAGGTTATCTGGCTAGTTTTAGCACTAAATTATCAGATACCACTGCATCCGAAGTTGGTAAAGCTTATGGAAAACGCACTTTTTTAATTACTAATTTAAAATCTGTTTCTCCAGGAACAGAAGGGGCTATCAGTTTAGAAGGAACCCTGGCAGGTATTATAGCCTCTGCAATCATTGCTTTGATCGGCTATCTGGTAGGATTAGTTAATATAATGGGCATTTTTTATTGTATCATTGCAGCTTTTATTGCTACTAATTTAGAAAGTTTAATTGGAGCAACGCTGCAAGAACAATTAGAATGGATGACCAATGAAATTGTTAATATTATTAATACATTAATTGGGGCTACAGTTGCTATTTTATTGGCTTGGTTAGGACTAAAATTTTTAGGATTTTGATGAGTTCATAACTAAATAACTTAATAACCAGTTAGCCATAGTCGCTCGACGAGTATCTCTAGGATCAAAAGTACCTATTTTATACCCTTTAAATCCCAATTTTTCTTTAAGTAATTGTTTATTTTCTTTAGGAATAGAACGAGTCAATTTTACTGTAGGAGGACGATTTTCAATAAAGTTTGGTGGTTGAGGATACTCTTCTTTCCAAGACCCTTCTACTTGAGAAGTATCCCAAGTTTGACTACTTTCATTATAACGGTACCCCAAATAATACCATACCATTTGATTAACGGTTTCATCGTCTATTTCTTCGTTAAGAATAGCGTTAATTGTATCAGTATTAAGAACAGGTAAGTCTTTCATCATTATTTTAAACGAACGCTTTTACTTTGATTGTACCTGAAAATGAGTATTCTGCATCACTTTATTTAAGGGAATTAGGAAATTATTGGTAGGGTTTAAGGTATGATAGGGTTAATTAAACCAAAGAGGCTTAATTAACTGGTTAACTAATAGATTCTAAATCTAATCTCCATATTTAAAACCAAATTATGGTTAAATATAACCCCATGTTTCCTGATTTTAATTCTTTAATGAATTCTCTAACATCTCAAAGTTGGACAGCTATCGTCATGATAGTTGCTGCTTTAATTGCTACACCCATTTTATTTATTGTGAGTAGTATTTTTATTGATGCAGGAAGCGTATGGAAACACTTAGCAGAAACCGTATTAACCAGTTATATCACTAACTCTTTATTACTTATGCTTGGGGTAGGAATAGGTGTTTTAATGATTGGGGTAGCAACAGCATGGTTGGTTACCCTTTGTCGCTTTTGGGGATGTGATTGGTTTGAGTGGTTATTGTTACTACCCTTGTCTGCTCCGGCTTATTTATTAGCCTATACTTATACTAATATGTTGGACTATTATGGTCCTGTTCAAATCACCCTTCGTTCTTGGTTCGGATGGCAAAGTGTTAATGATTATTGGTTCCCTGATATTCGTTCTTTATGGGGAGCTATTATGATGTTAATTCTGGTCCTTTATCCCTATGTTTATCTATTAGCAAGAACCGCTTTTTTAGAACAGTCAATTTGTACTTTGGAAGCTAGTCGTTCTTTGGGATCTAATCCTTGGCAAAGCTTTTTTAAAGTTGCTCTCCCTTTAGCACGGCCTGCTATTATGGCAGGATTAGCTTTAGCGTTGATGGAAACTTTAAACGATTTTGGAACAGTTAAATATTTTGGAGTCAATACGTTTACAACCGGAATTTATGACACTTGGTTTGGTTTAGGAGAAAGACAAGCAGCAGCGCAGTTAGCAGCTTTTTTGATGTTATTTATTTTTACATTAATTATTTTAGAATTATGGTCACGTCGTCAAGCTCGTTATTACCAAAATAGTAGCCCTCAAACCCATGTTCCTCGCTATAAATTAACATTTTGGCAGGCTATTTTAGCTTGGTTTGTTTGTTTTGTACCTTTTTTCGGAGGATTTTTAGCTCCTTCTCTCTACTTAGTTGACTTAGTAATTACCAATGCTGAAACGGCGTTAGAAAATAACTTTTTAAAGTTAGCTAATCATAGTTTAATGGTTTCAGTGATCACAGCGATCGCAGCTTTGATTTTGTCCTTAATTATGGCTTATGGTAAACGATTGCAGGATAATTTTTTGATGAATGCTAGTGTTAGAATTGCTGCTTTAGGTTATGCTATTCCAGGATCAGTTATTGCTGTGGGGATATTAATTCCTGTGGGACGATTAGATAATGCGATCGCTGATACGATAGAACAGACTTTTAATCTTGAAATAGGCTTATTAATTAGTGGTACTATTTTGGCATTAATTTACGCTTATTTGGTGAGATTTTTACCCGTTGCTTTTGGTGCGGTTGAATCCAGTTTAGGGAAAATTAAACCGAGTTTAGATGATGCAGCTAGAAGTTTAGGGTCAAATCCTAGCAAGATTTTACTTAAAATTCATACTCCTTTGATGACGGGGGGAATGCTAACCGCAATTATGTTAGTTTTTGTGGATGTTATGAAAGAATTACCCGCTACATTAGTCATTCGTCCCTTTAATTTTGATACCCTAGCCATTAGGGTTTATCAATATGCGTCTGATGAACGATTATCGGATGCTGCTGCCCCTGCATTAGCCATTGTATTAGTAGGAATGATTCCTGTGATTTTTCTCAGTTGGCAAATTGCCAAATCACGGCGTAGATAGATAACTTTTTTATTTATGAAATTAAGATTGAGTAGCAAATTTTAGGGGAATGATGGGGACATCGTGATCAACTTCAATCCACACCCTAGCACCCCCTGGAATGGATTGATGAGGAGAATAGGTAAGCTTACAGGGGCCGTTAATCTTGACTTCATCACAGTAGGTGATATGCTTAGAACCTTGACGAATCACAATCACAGGATCGAGAGAGTCTTGATTAATATTTGCTCTGATGCGATCGCCGTTGACATGAATTCGAGTTGGCATGGTTTGAGGACGTTTGCGCCAGGTTCCTTTTGGCCCTCTACTTCCAGGAATAATCTTCGGTATCCCTTTGTATAAAGGAATTTTCCAGAAGCGTCCTTCTTTAAAGGCTCCTTTGATTCTCCCCTCAGCTAACAGTTGGCGGACTCGTTGGGGACATATTTTGAGGAGAGATGCAGCTTTTACTGTTCCCACATACTCTATCGTATTTTCCATCTTATTACCCTAGCACTAGAGTTTTTTTTCAGTTTAGCAGAGTTTGGATATGTCTGAGGAGTGAGAGAGGATAAGGCGATCGCTACTTTGCAACAGTGTATAGTTATTTAATTTCCCAATCAGAAATCAATTTTTTTTGTTGATGATGTTGAGGTTGATTTTTAATGTAATTAGCCACTTGTTCTAAGTTTTGATGACTGACAGTAAATACGCCATATCCTCCTTGCCATTTAAAAAATTCATTGGGTCGAATTTCATGGGTAATCAAATGAGATGAACTACCTTTTGCTTCACCAATTAGTTTAGAAACTGTTAAGGTTGGAACAAAACTGGTTAAGAGGTGAACATGATCGGGAACACCACCAATAGCAATTACGGTACATTTAAGTTGTCTACATTGTCTGATAATAGCGGCATAAATAATCTCTTGAATATCAGGGGTTATTAACGGTAATCTATCCCAGGTTCCCCAGACACAATGAAGATATAGTTGGGTAAAGTTTCGCTGCATTTTAAAGGTTAATTCTTCGCTGATAAAGTACCCTGATTAGGATAATCTTTTAAGAGTGAGTTACATTTCTTAACTTACAGGTTGAAACCTGAAGTTACATGAACAAAAACTGCCTCCGCAGTTTAGCTCCTATCAATACATTAGCCCGTGAAGACGGGCTTTGTTTGTGTAGCCTTATCCTTGAGGATATGGGTTAAAAAATTAGCAGGTTGAAACCTGAAGTTACATAAACTAAAGCTGCGGAGGCAGCTTAGATCCTATCAACATATTAACCGTGAAGACTAGCCTTGTTTATATAGCCACATCCTTGAGGATATCATCTTTCTTTAAGAAATATTAAAATCAACAAACTAATAAATTATTAGAAAAGATTGAAACAGTAGAGAAAAGAAAAAGATCATCGGATAATTCATTTACTGCAAGCTGAAACTAATTTACAAAATTCACTAACAAGTAATGAAGCTACAAAAAGATAAATTGATATTTTAATAGAAAAATCCTTCGATTCTTCTGTTTGACAAATATTGGCTGAAGAAGATACCTCTGCTGGGTTAATTTGATTAAAGGTTGATAATCATCCATAATTTCATAGTGGGTAAGGTGGGCATTGCCCACCCTATATATTAGTTTAATAACTCGCTAGCACGCTTACTTAAAGCCTCTGCGGTTAAGCCATTAAATTCCATAATTTGCCCTGCACTAGATGCCGTTTCTCCTCGTTTCCAAGCAAAAGTATCACGCTTACTATTACTCCGTAACATAACTGGTTCTAACATAGCAGAAGTCCCACCTGTTACTCCAATTAAAGCGTCACCACCGAACAGTTTTTCAAACCCTTCATCATCCAAGAAATGACTATCTTTTTCGCTACAAGTTTCCCAAGCAACATCATTGGGACGATATAAACGACGGGGACTAATAACGGAAACAATTTTTACCCCAATACCCTCATTTTCTAAGTGTAAAGCTGCATCAAACACAGGAATTAAAGTCATGTCTCCAACGACAGCAAATACAACTTTTTTTGTCCCTTCACTTTCATGTAAAATGATGCCCCCATCTTGCAGGGCTTGACGGGTTTGTTCTAAAGTTGTTCTGATAGGTAACGGTGATTTACTCGCAGTAATGGTTATCCCTTTATTCCTGGTTTTAACTGCCCATTCATAACAAACTTGAATGCTATTGGCATCACAAGGAAATAGAGGAAAAATATTACCATTTCTCATCATTCCAGCAAAATAATTTTCAATTTCGGGTCGTTGATGGGTCCAACCGTTACGGCCTTGTTCCAATGCACCGGCAGTGAATAAAGTAATGGTAGAAGGAGTGGGACGACGTAACTCAGCCATGGCTTGGGTAACGGTTTGCCAGATGGGTAAACCATTGATAGCAAAAGACTCATAGGAACACCATAAGGTTCTGGCCCCAAATAAAGCTAAACCCGCAGCCAACCCGGCGCAAGCATCTTCGCTTAAGGGTTCATACACCTGTCCTCCTGGTCCTTGAAAATAAAGGTCATCAACCGTAGGATGAACAATTTTTAAACCAATATTGATATTATTAATGCCAGAGGCTGCATTGCCGTCAGCATTAGCCACTACAAAGTTAGGGTCTTTTTGTCCCACATGGACTACTAACTCACCCATAGCAGTCGTGGCAACTTTTTTCTCCCCATGCACTTCATATTCGGTTAAGGGTAACGCTCCTAACTCTGGCAAAGGTAATACTTTTTCTGTGACCACCTGATGGGATGCAGGTCCACCGGCCGATCGTTCAAAGTTGGTGCGAACGACTTGCCAAGCTTCAGGAGATAAAGCTCTTTCTTTTAAAGCGTTAACGATGTAATCTTTTTCCAAACTATCCCCAGGATATAAATTATGAGATTTTGCGCCCCGTTTGTGAACTCCGGCCCCTTTGAGTTGTTTAACGATAAGAACGGTCAATGTCCCGTTTAAAGCAGACTTGGCAGCTTTATCGGTTGCTTCTAAAATAGCTTGAGTAAAGGCTAACCGTTTGGCTAAAGAGAACTGGGTACTATCCACATATTCCCCTTCTTGGTTGCTATCATCGTAGTCTTTGGCGTTGACTAAAATCACCTCTTTGAAGCCATTTCCTTGCCAATAAGCAATCATTTCTTCGTTGGTTTTGGTGGAAACCATACTGTGATGTTCCTGGGAATAACCGTTCCATACCAGGATGGGTAAGAAATTAGTTACTTGTGGGAAAGAAGTATTAAAGTGGGCAAAGCTACTCATAATATAGGGTTCTCCTAACCCACCATCCCCAATGGTTACAGGAAATAGTGTCCCAGGATGTAATTTAGCCCCGGCCATGGCAAAATGTTGTCCTTGTCCTAAGGGTCCTGCTGGGTTGAGAAGTCCAGGTATTTGTCCAGAAAGATGGCCTAAAAGTCCGTGCATCTCCCTAAACCGTTCCCCCATCTGTTCTACGGTGGTGATACCCATGTCTTCCAGGGAACGGTCTAAAAACATATTACTGTAAAACCCTGGCGCGTGATGACCCACTTCGGTAATAATGTTCTTATGACCTAGCATCACTAAAGCTGCAATGGCGTCAGCGATACTTGCAAATCCGCCAGGATGGCCTGACTGCTTGGTTGCAGTGGTTTGTAAGGTTAAGTAACGTAATGCGTCGGCTGCTAAGAGGGTTTGAAAGACGGCATTTGGGTCGTTAGAGGAGGAAATAGCTTTATTTCCAGATTTTATGGCTGCTTCTGTACTGTATTGTTCATGGTTAGGTAAGTTTTCACCAAAATGTTGAATTCCTTGACAAAATGCGGGGATTGCGCTGGCAACTGTCATGTGTGAGTTATTCCTATTTTACATAACGGCAAGTATTAAAATAATCTTACAGGTTTGTGGGGATTTATTTAGAGAATATTAAGGATTTTTAGTAATGGGAATTATTCTATCGTTGTCATAGAGATGATAGGTTATTATTTAATTAAACATTCATTTATTATTGTGTCCAGTTTTCTAAACTTAATCCTTCTATTCTCAAAAAATCACTATCATTGGAAACAACAGTTAACTCTTTAATAATGGCAATCGCAGCAATTAAAATATCTTCGGTTTGTATAGGTAATCCTCTTAATCTTAAATTAGCATGAATTTCTGCTGCTTTTTCTAAGATAGCTAATTCATCTAATAGAATAATTTTATTTTCTTGACAAAATTATTCAAATCTTTGTTTTTGCTTGGGTGAATTAACTGCTAATAATCCCCTTCTTATCTCAAAATAAGTAATACAGCTAATAGAAATACTTATATTTTCAGCTTTAATATCTTCAAGTATGAGAATAATTTTGGGATTACGTTTGACGATGTATTCCTTTGCTTACAAATTCAAAAAAAAGCCTGATCGTTGATACCTAATGGCACAGTGAGTGTGGGAAGAGAGGGGAGTGTGGGAAGGGTGGGGTGTGTGGGGAGACTAGAAAGAATATTGATATTTTTCTCTTCGGCGCGCCCCCAGTCTCCCAAGTCTCTCCCGTCTCCAAAGACTCCCAGTCCCCCCATCTCCCTCTCTTCCCACTCCTGCTTTACTGATCTTTCAACCAACTAAACATAGCCCGTAAATCTTTGCCCACTTCTTCAATGGGATGTTCCGCTTCTTGACGACGCATGGCCGTAAACCCTGGTTTACCGGATTGATTTTCTAAGACAAATTCCCGTGCAAATTGACCGGATTGAATCTCTCTAAGAATTTGTTTCATTTCGGCGCGAGTTTCATCGGTAACGATACGAGGACCTCGGGTTAAGTCTCCATATTCTGCGGTATTGGAAATACTATCACGCATTTTCGCCAGTCCTCCTTCTACAATCAAATCCACAATTAATTTGACTTCGTGGAGGCATTCAAAATAGGCTAATTCTGGTTGATATCCTGCGGCTACTAAAGTTTCAAATCCGGATTTAATCAGGGCTGAAAGTCCTCCACAGAGTACCACCTGTTCTCCAAACAGATCCGTTTCTGTTTCTTCTCTAAAGCTGGTTTCGAGAATACCTGCACGGGTTCCTCCGATTCCTTTGGCATAAGCCATGGCGCGATCGCGGGCTTGTTCACTGGCATCTTGATAAACGGCAAATAAACAGGGAACGCCTTCTCCTTGCTCATAAGTACGGCGCACTAAATGGCCCGGTCCTTTCGGAGCAATCATTACCACATCTACGGTTTCAGGGGGAACAATTTGACCAAAGTGAATGTTAAAGCCATGAGCAAAGCATAACACCTTTCCCTCTCTTAAATTCGGTTCAATTTCCTCTTTGTAAACCGTTTTTTGAACCTCATCCGGCAGCAAAATCATGATCCAATCGGCAGCACTGGCAGCATCACCTACATTCAGCACTTTTAACCCTGCATCTTCAGCCTTTTGTCGTGATTTACTGCCTGGATACAGCCCCACTACCACATTGATGCCACTATCTTTTAAATTGAGGGCGTGGGCATGACCTTGAGAACCATAGCCAATGATCGCCACGGTTTTATCCGCTAATAAATCAAGGTTGGCATCTGCATCGTAATACATCCGAGCCATGAGGCTGTCTCCTAATTTTTTTACAAACTCTCCATTATATAATCTATAAGCCCTAAGATGTGGATTTGGGGATTTTGTAATCTTTCCTTTTGTTTTTGAATCTTAACTGGGATTCACCCACATTAAGGTTTGACCATATTCTACGGGTTCCCCATTGGCTACCACAATTTCCATCACTTCTCCAGTGACTTCGGCTTCAATTTCGTTCATTAATTTCATTGCTTCAATAATACAGACCGTTTGGGTATTACTGACGCGATCGCCCACTTCGATAAACGGGGGTTCATCGGGGGCAGGGGCGCGATAAAAGGTACCCACCATCGGAGATGTAATGGCTACCCATTTTTTTTCTGTGGGAGATGGAGGGGGTTCGCTGGGTGGGGCAGATGTGGCAGGAACCGAAGGGGTAACTACCGTTGTTGTTGTTGGGGCGATGAATGGGGACGATTGAGTATTGGTTTTTGTGTCTCGACGCACATTTAACTCAAACGTTTCTGTTTTTAGGCTAACTTCGGCGATATCAGTGTGAGCGATCGCCCCTAATAAGTCTCGCAGGTCGTTAAAATTAATTGACACAGATTATCTATCCCATAATCATTGATCAAAGGAGGTTGTCTCAGTGGGGACAACCGTTTAGGCTTTAAGTTTCTCGTCCTAAATAGGAACCATCACGGGTATCTACTTTAATTTTTTCCCCGATGGAAATAAACAGAGGTACCATCACTTGCGCCCCGGTTTCCACAATAGCAGGTTTGGTTCCCCCTGTGGCGGTATCCCCTTTAACCCCTGGATCGGTGTCGGTTACTTCTAAAATAACCGAAGTGGGCAATTGTACCTCTAAGACTGTCTCGTTCCAAAAAAGAACGTCCGCTTCCATTTCTTCTTTGATGTAGTTGACCGTTGTTCCCATTTGATCAGGGTTTAAACGCACTTCTTCATAGGTTTCCATATCCATGAAAACGTATTGTTCCCCTTCTTTATACGTATGTTGCATGGTGCGTTTTTCTAAATTGGCCTGGGGAACGGTTTCTCCAGCACGAAACGTTCGTTCCACCACGCTACCGGTTTGAGCATTTTTTAACTTGGTTCGTACAAAGGCAGAACCTTTCCCTGGTTTAACGTGGAGAAATTCGACGACGCGCCATACTGAACCATCTAATTCAATGGTGGTACCAGTCCGAAAATCGTTACTAGAAATCATGAAAGGCGTTTAGAGCTTAGAAAGTCAAGATTTATTTTACAAGAGTTTGGCAATCATAAGGTTAATTGCCTCATATCTGTTAACATTCAATGGTTCATTGGCAGACCTTAGCAACGATCGCCCGATGACGGGGACTAATGGGGGTTATTTTTGGAGCCTCAAACCCTGCTTCTATTAGGGCTGTTTCTACATCTAAGGCGAAATATTGATCCAAATAGGGTTCGGTGCTTTTGAGCAACGTTAAAATGTAGGGGGGCATTTTTTTGTAAGCTTCGGCGCGGGGGTTCATGTCCATCATGGTAAAGTATCCCCCAGGTTTGAGAAGGCGACGGGCTTCTTTAAAGATGGCGATCGCTGCTGTTTGGGGCAGTTCATGGTACAACAGAAAGGCGGATACTAAATCAAAGGAGGTTGCCGATAAGTTCGTAGCTTCTGCTGCTCCGTGTATCCAGTCAATGTCTAAGTTTCGTTGTTCTGTGCGGTATTGAGCAACGGCTAAATGATAGGCTGATAAGTCCAATCCAGTTACTTTGGCATCGGGGTACATTTCTTGTAGGGGAAAGGTACTCATCCCCACACTACAGCCTATGTCTAAGATCCTTTGGGGGGTTAAGGCCAATTGTTGTGTGAGAATTTCGTGATAATTGTGCCGTAAACGGGGATCGCCATTCACCCCTGCCCCTGGCCAAATATTAGCATGAACGGCATAAGCAGCAGATTCTACTTCTAGGGCAGATTTCCAACTTAAATTACCCGTTTCATAACCGTGAAAGGAGCAAACATAATAATCAGGGTACACTAGGTTTGGATTTTCAACTTTGGGGAGTTCTTCTTGCCAATTATGGTTACTTAGTTGACGGACATTGTCTCGCCAGGGAACCCCTATTTTTTCTGCCCGGTTGATAATCATGTTGCGAGCTTGATATTTTGCTAGTTTAGCTAGGGGTTTAACGGATAAGATCCCATTGATTACACGGGAAGCTAAACTAGGTTGAGATTTACATGGGGTAACAGTCATAAAATTCTCTAGATGTCGATCATGACAGTAACCAAATCCCATTGATGGTTACTCAATCGTTTCCGTTCCTGATTTTACCATCAACTATCATTAATCGAGATAGAAGGAGTTGTGTTTTTCTATCCAACCCACTACATAAAGGACTAAGATAACCATCGAAACAAGATAACAGATCAGTAAACAGTTCTCTAGCATTGCATGATTCCTTGAATTTCCTCTGACAGTTTCAAGTATGGTGGAGCAACCTGAGACTCTTGTGACTATATTATGAGTTAATCATAAGAATCTATTGGATTATCTGAGAGGTTCCTGAGAGGGTGAAGGGATGATGGGGTGACGGGGAGTGTGGGAAGAGTGGGAAGTGTGGGAAGTGTGGGAAGAGTGGGAAGTGTGGGAAGTGTGGGAAGAGAGGGGAGTGTGGGAAGGGTGGGAAGTGTGGGAAGGGTGGGAAGTGTGGGAAGGGTGGGAAGGGTGGGAAGTGTGGGAAGTGTGGGAAGGGTGGGAAGTGTGGGAAGTGTGGGAAGTGTGGGAAGGGTGGGAAGTAAGAATAGTCTCCCTCTGCTCCCCCTGCTCCCTTATCTCCAAAAACTCCCTATTTTTGTCTGCTTTAACTAAAAGTTTCTGTCTCTATTAGTGTTAAGATTTTCTCTTCTAGATGAGTTAAAAAGGGACGATCAATTTTCCCCAATTGTTCTAAAAATGTTTTAACTGAATCTTCTAGCTGATTTTGAGGGATTTGAGCAAGGCGATCGCTAATTTTTTTTATTTCTTGTTGCTGCTTTGATGAGTAATAAACATCTTTTAAATTTTCAATTTTTACTTGAATAATACCATCCCAGGTTTTTACTAAACAGGAAAAATTTAACACTTCTACAATAATACACCACTGACCACTTCTTCCTTTAAGTTCGGGATTACCTTTAATAATAATTTGGGCAACTTCTCCTACACGCCAAGGGTTCGGCACTGGGCGACGTTCACGAATTTCATCAACAATACTTCTTTTTTGATTGTTTTTTCTTCTGGTTTTTACCGCTTTATTGATGATGTTATTTTCGTTTCGCTTCTTTTCATTTTTATTTATTTTTGGAATAAAATTGATAGAGTTGCTCATATCTGAAAATATTGTTTGCTCAGTAACTTTCCTAAGGATAAGTAATATTTTTATCCTTTGTTAAGTTCTCATGGTAGATGAATTGCCTTAAATATTATGGCAATCTTTTCTATTTTTTTAGGGCTTTTTATCTTAATCCATTATAGCACAAAAATCAAGTCCGTAATTTGACTCAAATTGAGGATAATAGCATTAATATTTTCCCCAGATTGAATTACTTATCAATCATGTAAGGAACAGAAAAGATTGTCTATCAATGGTTTGAGGAACAATAAACTATTCTCTTTCTTGTTGAAAAATTGTGGAAAATTAGCCTAAGTATGGGGAAATTTCTGAAAAATAAATAAAATCACTTTCTGTAACAATAAATAACAAAAATTAGAGATAAATAACAACAAAATTTAAAAAGCGTTAAAAATAAAAATCATGAATCTGATTAACTGTTCAACAGGACTAAAATATGACACAATAGCTTCTAGACATTTATGGTTAATTTTAATCACTATTATGAATACAATTTATCCTGTAGTCTGGTCTAATAATAAAGTTTTATTAATCGATCAAACTTCTTTACCCAGTCAATACACTCTTGTAGAAATCAGTCGTTATGAAGATATGGCAAAAGCGATCAAAACGATGATTGTTAGAGGTGCGCCAGCCATTGGAGTAGCAGCAGCTTATGGGATGTATTTAGGGGCAAGAGATATTCAAACCAAACAGAGAGAAATATTTTTAAAAAAATTAGAAGAAGTTGCTGAAATATTACGTCAAACTCGCCCCACTGCGGTCAATCTTTTTTGGGCAATTTCCCGAATGTTAAAAACCGCTTATGAAACCATTGGAACAGTAGAAGAAATCAAACAAATTTTACTAGAAACGGCTCAAAAAATCCAAGAAGAAGACTTGCAAACTTGTCAAGCAATTGGTCACAATAGTTTATCAATATTACCGACTAACCCCAAAAAATTAACAATTCTAACCCATTGTAACGCAGGAGCATTAGCCACTGCCGGTTACGGTACAGCATTAGGGGTTATTCGTTCTGTGTGGGCAGCCAAACGATTAAAAAGGGTTTATGCTGATGAAACGAGACCCCGTTTACAAGGGGCAAAATTAACCGCTTGGGAGTGTGTTCAAGAAAACATTCCTGTGACTGTAATTAGTGATAATATGGCAGCCCATTGTATGCAAAAAGGAATGATTGATATGGTGGTCGTGGGGGCTGATAGAATTGCTGCTAATGGGGATGCTGCTAACAAAATAGGCACTTATGGAGTGGCTGTCATTGCTAAAATGCACAACATTCCTTTTTATGTTGCTGCACCCCTTTCTACGGTGGATTTTAGTTTAGAAAGTGGGGATTTAATTCCCATTGAAGAACGAGATCCTTCAGAACTTTATCAAATCGGAAATACAGTTATTTATCCTGATGGGGTTGACTATTATAACCCTGCTTTTGATGTCACACCTGCTAATTTAATTACAGGTATTATTACTGAACGAGAGACCCTCAAACCTGAAAAACTAATTGATTTAAAAGGGGAAGTTTATTGATAATCAAATTAAATAAGAGTTACTAAAAATGTTTTTTTATTCAAATTTATAATCAAAGATTGCTAATTCTTTTACAAGATGTTTTTCAACTAGGCTTCTGGTTCTTTTTGTGTAATATTCTTGATAAGCTTTTTTCCCTTTGGTTGGATTATTAATAGGAATAGAAATCCATTCATTATAGTTAATAATACCAACTTCTTTAAGCAGTTTATTAAAATCTGCTTCTAAATATTCAAACCGAATAACTTTATCAATTCCACGCAACAAACTAGAGTAAATCGGAGGAATGTAATCGGTACAATAGGCAAAGTTTTCCTTTAAAGAATTTTTAAACTTTTTCAGAGCGTTAGCATTTTCTTTTTTTTTATATAGATAAATATAATTTTCTATCCAACCTTCAAATCCCATTTTTATAGTTTTTTGTTGTTTGTTTCTAAGTTTTTTTTCTAACTGTGTTAAAAATATTTTACCGGCTTCTTTATTCTCTTCAGCAAGTAGTTGAGTACGTACTGTTATTTGTTGATTGATCCATTCGTCTGAAATCGCTCTTTGATATGCAGTCGTAAAAGCATCAAATGGGTTTCTTACTGTACCAAATTTAAGGTATAGTGGTAACTCTCTTCTACTAATGAGATTAAATTTAACTAAGTCCCTAATACTATTATGCTTTTTACTAAGTTTTAGAGAATTATTTTCATATATATCTTCTTTAGGAATCCATTCTCCTCTAAATTGTTCCTGCAAAACTTTTCCTATAGCAGAACAGCCTGTACCAGGAACCATAATGAAGAGGAGTTTGTGATCGCGACAGATAGTAGCCATGATTTATTAAAGTTACCCTATCCTAATGGACAAACGTAACTATACCATCAAACATCCTATTAGGTAAACACAATATGTTTAAAAATCAAATAGGAAATCGTTTTAATAAAACAATGGCTTCTTTTGCTGTTGTTATTAAAGATGTTGAAATTCCTGGGGTTTGAGGAATTTGCCAAAGTAGATCAATAGTACGCCGTAGCAAGCGAACTAAATCTCCTTCGTCTAAACTGGTATTTTCACACAGTTCTTGCCAGTCTCCTCCTAAAGCCCATTGTTCCACTAATCCCATTAATTCTAACTCTAACCAGACAGGAATGGTAATTTGATATCGTCGTTGGGTTTGGTTCAATAAACGGCGCATTTCTCCAATACTAACCCCTTGTTCTGGAGAGTCTTTAAACAGACTTAATACTTCTGGAGAGGGTAAATAGTTCGTCCAAGTATCAGGCCGTAAGGTTTCAGTAATAATGGCACTAACGGCGGCCGCTAATTGATGGGGTTCTAGATGATTTAAAATCCCTGACATAAACACCAATCCTAACCATAACTCATTTTCCCCCCGCATGGTTGCGGCTGCTTGACCCAAGGTCGTAGGGGTATAATGATCTAAAGCATCAAACTCTCGTAAAATCTCAATTAAATTGAGGAATTCTTGCCAGTAATAAGACTGATTCGATTGTAATTTTTGAAACTTAATTTGTCGGTTATGGAGTTGTTCCCGTAATTCTAACCGTCGATGGTGGGACTTTAATAACCGTTTAAAATCTTTACTTTGGGTTAAGGGATGATCGTTTAATAGTCCTTGAACCTTATCAATGCGTTTTTGTTGTTCAAGAACTTCGGGTGGAGTAATTCTTCCAAAGGCGCGATCGCTCATTTGTTCAGTAATTTCTTTGGCGGTTTCGTCTCCTTTTGGCCCTCTACCTAGGGATAATTTTCTGAGATCGGGTAAACTTAAATTCTCCACGAAAGACAGGGGTAAAGATGCCCCATAAAAATCGACAATATCTCCCCGTTTTACTAAATACCAGTAGTTATTGTCTCCTAAACAAAGCAGATCAAAACTTTGCCCTGACCCTGGAACCATAGCGACAATTACCGCTAATTGGGGAGTTGATGTTCTTAAGCGTTTGCCTTTTAAATAAACTAAATCCCCGATATTTAATTGACTTAACTGACCTGAGATTTCTTTTTTACGTTTTTCTTCTGCTTGATCTTCGAGAATTTTTAAGAGTCTTTTTCCTTCTTTTAAACGGGCATTCAGTTTCTCGTATGCTAATATGTCTTTTTCTTGTAGTCCCCCTAATTCAATATCCAGTTTAGCTAGTTCTGTACTTAAATTAGCAATGGCCTGTTGTTCTGGTTCTAGTTTTAATTGGGCTAAATATTCAGCAAAACTTCTTTCTAATAAGTCTTTCGCTTCCTGTAGGGTGTGTTTTTGGAGTAAATTTAAAACCATGCCATAGGAAGGGGTAAAACAACTCCTCAAGGGTTCTGATTGGGCGGTGGCTAGATAGGCTGCTTCGGTCGCCCCTTCAAAGGGGGTCTGAATGGCTACCACATAGCCTACCTCATCCATACCTCTGCGTCCAGCCCGCCCTGCAATTTGTAGGAATTCTGAGGGGGTTAACATACTGTGGCCGGTGTCGGTTCGTTTGGATAAAGCAGAGATAACAGTTGTTCTGGCGGGCATATTAATGCCAGCGGATAAAGTAGCGGTAGCAAAGACCACTTTGACTAACCCCACTTCAAATAGCTGTTCTACTAATTCTTTCCACAGGGGTAAAATTCCGGCATGGTGGGCTGCAATTCCTCTGGTTAAGGGTTCGAGTTGTTCTCCTCGGACTAACTGACAAAGATCGGCTAAAATTTGGAATAAATGGGCTTTACTCTCTTCATCACTAGCTAAGTAGGGAAACAGAGGGGACTGGGGTGAAAGGTTGCTCAAAAAGTCTTTTAAGGGGTCATATAAAGGAGGATTTTCTGTCGCCACTGCCTTAAGAAGCGTCTCTTGTAAGTTGGGGTTTTCTCCTAAAAAGAAGGTCAGGAGGTTATATTGTAGGGCGTGGGCTTCTTCGGGAGACACCAACACCACCCCTTCTAGTTTCTGGACAGCGCGATCGCATTCTCGACGGCTAAAGATAACATAGATGGCAGGTAATAGGTCTTTTTCGTAGAGTTGTTCAACGACCATTATCGGGGTAGGGCAATCACTCCGTTTAACCCGTTTTCGTTTGTTGCGATTTCCTTTGGGTTTGAGACGAGGGTTGAGGGCCGTTTGTTGCTGATTGAGAAGGGGATAGAGTCCGTTTTTTTGACTGAAGTAGAAACGTAGGGGAATGGGACGAAAATCGGAGTTAATTAATTCACACAGACTAATAGGGGTTTGACTGGGATCACTGTTGGGGGCTGTTTTTCGTACTTGGTTGATCCATTCTGTTAATTCTTCTGGGTTGCCGATGGTTGCAGAGAGGGCGACTAATTGAATGGTGGGGGGACAATAAATAATCGATTCTTCCCACACGGTTCCCCGTCCGCGATCGCTGATGTAATGACATTCATCCAAGATCACAGTCGCCACATTTTCTAAGGAGGTTCCCACCTGACCAATGGGTGTCTCATACAGCATATTCCGGAAAATTTCTGTGGTCATGATGACAATAGAAGCGTTGGGGTTAATGACTGTATCTCCTGTAATTAAGCCAACCACATCTTCCTGGGGATCCTCCTGCTGGGAAGCAAATTTATCTTGGAAGTCCCGAAATTTTTGATTAGATAAGGCTTTGAGAGGGGTGGTATAAAAAACCCGTTGACCTAAGTGTAAAGCCCGATGGATGGCAAATTCCCCGATGACTGTCTTCCCCGAACCCGTTGGGGCGCAGACCACCACAGATTTTCCCTGATTTAACGCTGCGATCGCTTCCTCCTGAAAGGGATCGAGTTGAAAGGGGAATAGTTCTTGAATGTTGAATTTAGAAGGGGTTAATGATTGTTTCACTCAAAGTCACGCATTAAGCTATTAAGGATTGCACCTTATGTCCATTTTAGAGGAAAAAGCTACTGATTACTGACCCATGAATTAATTTTTCTTTTTCCTAGTCAATTGTTTAGTTAAGATATTAATGATAACAATTTTTTCCTAGGTATAGGGTAATAACTTGCAAAAAAATTAATTTTACTTTACAATTAGTATATAGATAAGTTTCATCAATACCGATTGAGATCGTCTGAAAAAAGTAAGTCATTGTTATCAATATTAGTTCATAAGCGTCTTTGTATATCTCCACCACTATATCTGCAAACAAGTAACCGTTAAGAAACAGCTAGACATGACAAACAAAAAAAAAGTTGATACCGTCCGCCATTACCTTCAGTCCATCGGTAAAACCCCTTTACTTTCAAGTGCTGAAGAAATCAAACTGGCTGAAGAAATTCAATCCATGCTACCTTTATTAGAGAAAGAGAAATTAACCCCTGAAGAAGAAAGAATTGTCTATAGGGGACAAAAAGCTAGGGACAAAATGATCCAGGCTAATTTACGTCTGGTGGTGTCTATTGCTAAGAAATATCTGAACTCTGGTCTATCTTTACTAGATTTAATTCAAGAGGGAAGTTTAGGGTTAATTCGAGGGGTAGAAAAATTTGATCCGTCTCGGGGTTATAAATTTTCTACCTATGCCTATTGGTGGATACGACAAGGAATTACCAGAGCGATCGCAGAACAAAGTCGTACCATTCGTTTACCCATTCATATTAACGAAAACCTCAATAAATACCGTAAATCCATTCGAGAATTGACCCTAAAATTAGGAAGAAAACCCACCCAAAAAGAGATTGCCCAAAACATGGAGATCTCCGTCGATAAGTTACAATTTCTGCAAGAAGCAGCGTTTAAAACCAAGTCTCGGAGTTTGAATATTGTTATCGATGAAAATCATACGGAGTTAGGGCAATTGTTACCGGATGAAGACAGTGTTTCTCCCAGTGATTTTGTTAAACAACAAGAGAAAATTACTCAAATTAACCGTATGTTAGAGAGTCTATCTCCTAGACAAAAAGAAGTGATTATCTTACGTTTTGGTTTGCGAGATGGGAAACAATTGAGTTATAAAGCCATTGGGGAGCAATGTGGTATTAGTCACGAAAGGGCCCGTCAAATCTATAGTCGTGCGTTAAGAATTTTACGGAAACAAACAGGTAAAATAGAAAAACTTGCGGGTTAAATATAGGAATGTTTTATAGTATTTTTAGGGAGAAAAGTCATTAATATGATATGTACCAGTTCCCATACTTGTGAGGCTTCGCCGTGAGCGCGATTCCGAACGGTACAAACTCTTCTAGTTTTAGGAGTTCGGGAGTTCGGGAGTTCAGGCTTCGCCCGATGCTCCCCAGCAGAAGTTGAATCTTAGGTGTACCTCATGAGTCCAGGAAATGATATAATCCGTCAAGGTTATTTTTTCCCTAGACATTTCCTATGGTTTTCCTACCCTTTGAAGCCCAAAAGTTAACAGAAAAAACATCCCTTGATCTAGTTAATATAATTAAATTTGAGGATATTTCAACCCCTTTATCCTCTCACCCTATTAGTACCAGTTATGTGTATCAAGGAGAAAGAAATACACCTATCTTACTGATTCATGGTTTTGATAGTTCTTTATTAGAATTTCGTCGTCTTCTGCCTATTTTATCGCAACATCATGTTACCTGGGCAATCGATTTATTGGGGTTTGGCTTTACTAAAAGGAATAGTGACTTATTATTTAGTCCTGAAACCATTAAAACCCATTTATTTTATACCTGGAAAACTTTAATAGAGCAACCTGTTATTTTAGTAGGTGCTTCTATGGGAGGTGCGACGGCCATTGACTTTACATTAACCTATCCTGAAGCGGTTAGCAAGTTAGTGTTAATTGATAGTGCCGGTTTAGCTGCACCTCCCAAGATAGGAAAATTGATGTTTCCTCCGTTAGACTATTTATCAACGGCATTTTTGCGTAATCTTAAGGTCAGACAAAAGATTAGTGAATCTGCTTATTATGATAAAAATTTTGCCAGTAAAGATGCACAACTTTGTGCCGCTTTACATCTTAGATGTGAAAGATGGAGTCAAGCGTTGATTGCTTTTACCAAAAGTGGAGGTTATGGTTCTTTTAAACAAAAGATGGTTAATATTAAGCAACCGACGACAATTATTTGGGGAGAAAATGACAAGATTTTAGGCACAAAAGATGCTGATAAGTTTAAGGAATTAATTTCTAATAGTCAATTAATTTGGATTCCAAAATGCGGTCATGTTCCCCATTTAGAAAAACCAGAATTAACAGTAAAAGCAATTCTTAATTAGAGGAAAATGATAAAAAGTAGAAAGAAAAATAAAATCAAGGAGGATCTTGACACAACATTAAGATTAATTAAAATTAAATAACTAAAAAGTTGCCAAAATATCCCTAAAACCCAGTGAAAAGAAGCCATAGAGGCAGTTTTACTTTATGTAACATTATTTAAGCAGACACTCAATAAACGCAACAACTTTGAGACAATCAAAAACAGCTTATCAGCGTGTCATTATCACGTCTTACTGAACAGATTAGGAGAACGCTATGAAACTGGCCTATTGGATGTATGCTGGTCCTGCTCACATTGGGACTCTACGCATTGCTAGTTCCTTTAAAAACGTCCATGCAATCATGCACGCACCCTTGGGAGATGATTATTTTAACGTCATGCGATCGATGCTTGAAAGAGAAAGAGATTTTACCCCTGTAACAGCTAGTATTGTAGATCGTAACGTTTTGGCGCGGGGTTCCCAAGAAAAGGTAGTTAACAATATTGTTCGCAAGGATGGAGAAGAAAACCCGGATTTAATTGTTTTAACCCCCACTTGTACCTCTAGTATTTTACAAGAAGATTTAGCTAATTTTGTAGACCGCGCACAGATGGATGCAAAAGGGGATGTGCTGTTAGCGGATGTTAATCATTATCGTTACAATGAGTTACAAGCTGCGGATAGGACTCTACATCAAATTGTTAAGTTTTACTTGGAAAAAGCCAAGAAAAAGCAGCAATTACCCACAGAAAAAACCGCTAATCCTTCTGTTAATATTATTGGTATTTCTACCCTAGGATTTCATAATCAACATGACTGTCGAGAGTTGAAACAATTGATGAAAGATTTAGGAATTGAAGTTAACGAAGTGATTCCTGATGGTGCATCGGTTCACAATTTAAAGAACTTACCCAAAGCATGGTTTAATTTAGTTCCTTATCGGGAATTAGGGTTAGGAACAGCACAATATTTACAAGAAGAATTTAATATTCCTTATGTAGATATTACCCCGATGGGTGTGGTAGAAACAGCACGTTGTATTCGCAAAATTCAACAGGTTATTAATGAGCAAGGTGCTAATGTTGATTATGAAGACTATATCAACGAACAAACCTTATATGTGTCCCAAGCTGCTTGGTTTTCTCGTTCCATTGACTGTCAGAATTTAACCGGTAAAAAAGCGGTTGTTTTTGGGGATAATACCCATGCTGCTGCTATTACAAAAATATTAGCACGGGAGATGGGAATTCATGTGGTTTTAGCAGGAACTTATTGTAAATATGACGCAGACTGGTTCAAAGAACAAGTGAGCGAATATTGCGATGAAGTATTAATTAGTGATGATAATGGAGAGATTGGTGATGCGATCGCTCGTATTGAACCCGCTGCTATTTTTGGCACTCAAATGGAACGTCATGTTGGTAAAAGATTAGATATTCCTTGTGGGGTTATTGCTGCACCGATTCACATTCAAAACTTCCCGATTGGCTATAAACCTTTCTGTGGTTATGAAGGGACAAATCAGATTGCTGATTTAGTGTATAATTCCTTTACTTTAGGCATGGAAGACCATCTTTTAGAAATTTTTGGTGGCCATGATACTAAAGAAGTGATTACGAAAGGAATTTCCGCTGATTCTGATTTGAATTGGAACAAAGAAGCACAAGCAGAATTGAATAAAGTCCCTGGTTTTGTTCGGGGTAAAGTGAAGCGAAATACCGAAAAATTTGCCCGTGAACGGGGATTTTCTGAGATTACTTTAGAAGTGATGTATGCAGCAAAAGAAGCAGTAGGTGCGTAGTTAACTGTAGGTGGGTATTACCCACCTTTTTCAGTTATAAGGAATATAAAATTAAACGAGGTGACTTAATATGGACAGCTTAAAAATTTATCATGATGAAGTGGGAAAAACATTAACCATTTGGTTTGACGATCCAAAAAAAGAATTTTTAGTTGATGAAATAGAAGAAGACTTATCTTTAATTAAAGATCAAGAGGGAAATATTATTGGAATTGAAAGATTAAACTATTTAGGAACTGAACTAGATGCCTCAAAAGTTGAATTTTTTGATTTTTAACGCTACCTTAAATCATGAATTATGCTGCTAAATTAATCACTATAAACAAGGTACAGTATTCATTTTAAAACTGATGTAATAATAACGGTAATGGTAGCACTTGCGATCAGAGTAAATGCAAGTTGAACAACCCACTGTGTTGCTTGTCTATAGTCAGAAAAACGTTCATCAAATCGCTTCATTTCTGATGATAGGTTTTCAACATCTGATGATAGATTTTCAACATCTGATGATAGATTTTCAACATCTGATGATAGGTGTTCAACATCTGATGATAAGTGTTCAACGTCTGATGTCAACTTCTCAACATGACCTGTGAGTTTATCCAATTTTTGGATAACATCGGTTAAAGTGGGTTCTGGGTTTGGTGTTGTGGTCATTATTTTTTCTACTCTTAAAATTTTCTTCTTCCTTTTTTATTATATGGCAAAATTTAGGGACATAATAGATTATATCCCTGTTGTTATTAATTGATTTAATCAGTATCTAATCTTATTGATTAGAAAAGTGATCAATAATTGTAATCATTCTTTTCTCTGCTAAACCGTTTACTCGACTAACTACATCACTACAAGACTTAAAAATTCCATTTTTTTCTCGTTCATTGATAATTTTTTCAGGAATATTTTTGGGTACTTTAATGCGACTTAAATGAGATGTAAGCGTTGATAAATTAAAGGTATTAAGTGCTTCTAAAAAATCAATAGGTTTAGGAAGACGTTCTTTGATTTCTGTTAGTTGCTTGTTTAGTGTTTCAATTTCACTTTTATAATTATCTTGTACCTCTTTAAGCTGTCTTTCAAACCTCGCTTCAATATTATTTAAACGAGATTCTATATTTAAGATTTTTTGATCAGAATTACGGGTTAATGTTGGTTCCGTAGATACTATTGTACTTTTTCTTTTGAGTTCATTTAAAAATTCTAATTGCTTAGATAAAGATTTTTGTTTTTCATTTTCGATGATAAATGCACCAATCATCTCACCTCTTAATAAATCCATTTCTCTTGCTTTAGAAGCTGCATAATATTCAAAATGTCCATCAACAACTTCATAAGAATTAAAACTTTTTGGATTTAATACTAAAGGTTTTACAGTCCCCTCAGCTTCTAAGATTAACTGAGCATATTTTTCTAAATCGTCTTCAGAAAACTCTGAACGTGCAATACTAGATTGGATTTGTATAACTGGAACAAATGATAAATTTAATAACATTTTATGCTCCTATTTTTTCTAAAATTTCTATTGCGAGAACTTCAAATTCTTGTGCTGATATACTGTCAGGTTTATAATCAAGTACAGATTGAGGATCAGGAATTTGTAAATCATGAATTTGTAAATCATGAATTTTCTGAGACTTATCTAAACATTTTGCCAAATCTTCTCGTTGATAAATGACCGTATCTAATATAGGGAGATCATAGCGATTAATAACAGATTTTCTCTGTTTTGGCAATATAAATTTAACAAACTGTGCATAGGTGGGAATTTTACTAGCTAGTACACCCAAAACTTCAAGGGGTTGTTTATTTTGAGGCTTTCGAGCAATATTTACTTGGTTAATAAATTCTTTTACATTTAATAATCCCTGATTAGCAAAAGGTTTTAAATCTGAAGGAATAATGATATAATCAGAGCTAAATAATGCAATAAAAGCGAATAGATTTAATGATGGTGGAGTATCAATGATAACGATATCATAATTTTCTTTTTCATTCCTAATTTTTTCGTCTAATACTGTGGGAGTAATTCGTATATTATTCAATTCTGATTCTGTTTTCATCAAATTAATATGAGACGGAACTACATCTATTTCGGGATTGGTGAAGTTAGATTTAACAGCAACTTTAGAAATTGGATAAGATTCATAAAACCTCAACAAATGATATACGTAACAATCTTTTATTTGATCTGACAACTCATCAGTAAATTTAACTAAACCAGTGGCAAAAGTTGTATTAGCTTGACTATCTAAATCAATGACTAAAACTCGTTTTCCTTTCTTACTAAAAGCAGCAGCCAAATTAACAACAGTGGTTGTTTTGCCAACACCACCTTTATTATGATAAACAGCAATAACTTTCATGGGTAATTGTTTTGACTCCTTAGTAGATGATTGAGAAACTTGGGTAACAGAAAGAGATTGAAAAGTAGAGAATTTTTCGCTTAAACTCTCTTTACCAATCAAAGCATTAATCTTGCTAATATTATTGGCAATGTTTTCTCCTTGACAGCAAAAGACAAATTTTAATTTATTCTTATCTTGTTGATAAATTCGGAATTCTTTGCCATTGGTTAACACCCCATAAAAACTTTTAATTTTCATCAAATAATGTCCTAAACGACGCACATGATGATCTAAATTTTCTTGAGGATGTTTCGCTTCAATAACAACACAAGAAGAAAAATTCTTCATTTTTTTAACAGCAACTGTTAAAAAATCTAAGCGAATATTGCCATAGATAACTTCTTGGTGCCAATTATCAGGAGAATAACCTAATTTTGGGAGTAAATATTGAACAATTAGCTTACTCTCTACTTCCCTTTCATTACGACAGGATCTAGGATAGAATTGCAATGGATTATTCACTCAATAATAAAAAATAGAGGATTAAATTAAACAAAATTAGGGCGAGGAACAATAGGTTAACGTACAATTAACCAAGATAAAATATCTCACAATTCTTATTATCTCTAAGTATACACTGAATAAGAAACAGTACAATTGCTTAAATTTTTAATTCCATATTTATTGAGCATTAGTAACTTAAGTAAGATTACTGACTCAAATGCAACAATAATTTAATATTATATTTTTACATCTTTTTTAGGACATACTAAAGATTATTGACGGCAAAATTTAACATATCTTCAGCCTGTTTAATAACTTGATTTGCGTCTTCGCAACTAATCTGAATATCTAAATTATAGTCAGCACCAATGCGAAGTTTTTCTGCTTCAATGAGATAACGATGATAAATTTTGGGGACTCTTTCAGGTTTGGCAAAATATTGTCCAAATGCTGCAATCACACCTGAATGTTTGCTATAAGATAAGTTATCACCTTCTAAAAAAGCAGAAGCAAGATAAAACATAGTATAGTAAGCTCTTGAAACAGCAAACTCTGGGTATCCTGTTTGATTGATTTGTTTAGCAACAATTAAACTTTTTTGAGCTTTTTGTAATAGTTTTTTTTGAACTTCATTCACAATTTAATTCCCTCGTTTCTGATATTGCGATAAAAAGCACTGTTTTCCTTTTCCCATTGTTCAACTGTTGTAAAACAGCAACTAATTAGTGTATTAGTTTCCAAAGATAAATTACTTATAAATTTACTAATTTTTTTTATTTCTTGATAATAATTAAAGTCCGTTTTTAAGACAATTAAAATATCGATATCTGAATCTTTTTTCGCTTCTTTTCTGGCTTGTGAACCAAATAAGATAACATCTTCTAATTCATTTCCATAGAGATAATTTAGATAATTATTTATCTGACTTAAAATTTCTTGTAGTTTACTTGGTAATAAAGTTTTAGATTTAATCACTTGTTCACTTATAAAAATAGGTTTCTTTAAAAAAGCCGTTAATGAGTAGATTGATTTTCTTAGCTGGCTAAACTTATTATATAGCATTTCCTGGACTCATAAGGTACACCGAATATTCAACTTCTTAACTCCTGCCCTCCTAATTCCTAAAACTAGAAGAGTTTGTACCTCACAAGTATGGTAACTGCTATAGCATTGCTTTTAATTGATAAAGTTTATAAATAAAAATGATGACTTTGTAGGAACTTAATATTTTTAAGCCCCTATCTATTTAAAATCTTTCTCAAATGTAAAATTTTTGTTATCTTTTCATCTTCATAAGGCTAATAACCAACGACAATAGAAATATTGCCAGATCCACAAGGAGAACGCTACAATGTCTGAGAATGCAAGAAGTCGTGTTGTAACCCAAGGAAGTCAACGAACTCCCAACCGTGCCATGTTGAGGGCTGTGGGCTTCACAGATGATGACTTTAATAAGCCTATGGTTGGGGTTGCTAATGGCTTCAGTACCATCACCCCTTGCAACATGGGGATTAATGACTTAGCTAAGCGCGCTGAAGCAGGAATTAAAAACGCCGGTGGTATGCCGCAAATGTTCGGAACCATCACAGTCAGTGACGGTATTTCTATGGGAACAGAAGGGATGAAATATTCCCTAGTGTCACGGGATGTGATTGCTGACTCCATCGAAACTGCTTGTAATGGTCAAAGCATGGATGGAGTTTTAGCTATTGGTGGATGCGATAAAAATATGCCAGGGGCGATGATCGCTATGGCAAGGATGAATATACCTGCTATTTTCGTCTATGGGGGAACCATTAAACCCGGTCACTACAAGGGAGAAGATTTAACGGTGGTTAGTGCCTTTGAAGCGGTGGGGCAACATAGTGCAGGTAGGATAGATGATAACACATTATTAGCCATTGAGCGCAACGCCTGTCCCGGTGCCGGTTCCTGTGGGGGAATGTTCACGGCAAATACCATGTCTTCTGCTTTTGAAGTGATGGGGATGAGTTTGCCTTACTCTTCTACCATGGCAGCAGAAGATGCAGAGAAAGCAGACAGTACGGAAAAGTCAGCGTTTGCCTTAGTTAATGCCATCCGTAACCAGATTTTACCCAGTCAAATTTTAACCCGAAAAGCTTTTGAAAATGCCATTTCTGTCATCATGGCAGTGGGGGGTTCTACCAATGCGGTATTACACCTTTTAGCCATAGCAAATACCATGGGTATTGAGTTAACATTAGACGATTTTGAAACCATTCGTCAACGGGTTCCCGTATTATGTGATTTAAAACCATCGGGACGCTATGTTACTGTTAATTTGCATCAAGCCGGTGGCATTCCTCAAGTGATGAAAATGTTATTAAATCATGGGTTATTACATGGGGATGCGTTAACCATTTCCGGTCAAACTATCGCCGAAACTTTAGCCGATGTACCTAATGAACCTCCTACTAATCAAGATGTGATTCGTCCTTGGAATAACCCTGTGTATAAAGAGGGACATTTAGCTATTTTAAAAGGTAATTTAGCTTCTGAAGGTTCAGTTGCCAAAATTAGTGGTGTTAAAAATCCTACAATTACTGGACCGGCAAGGGTTTTTGAGTCTGAAGAAGAATGTTTAGACGCTATCTTAGCCGGAAAAATTAACGCTGGTGATGTCATTATTGTTCGCTACGAGGGACCGAAAGGCGGCCCAGGAATGCGGGAAATGTTAGCACCAACTTCGGCAATTATTGGTGCCGGCTTAGGAGATTCTGTTGGCTTAATTACCGATGGTCGTTTCTCTGGAGGAACCTATGGTTTAGTGGTAGGTCATGTTGCCCCAGAAGCTTATGTAGGGGGAACTATTGCCTTAGTAAAAGAAGGGGATAGTATTACCATTGATGCCAAAGAAAAGTTATTACAATTAAACGTTTCTGAGGAAGAGTTAGCGCAACGCAGGGAAAATTGGCAAGCCCCTGAACCCCGTTATAAAAGAGGAGTATTAGGTAAGTATGCAAAGCTAGTTTCTTCTAGTAGTTTAGGGGCAGTTACTGACTTGAATTTGTTTTAAAGTTTGGGTGGGCTTTGCCCGCCCTACTTGTTTAGTTAATCATGATCTATTAACCCTTAAAATCCAGCCCTACCGCTTCAGAAATATGAGCTAATTTATACTGTTCTAAGCGATTAATTAATCCTTGATTGATGTGACGAATACACCAAGGTCCTTGATAAATCCAACCAGTATATAACTGTAATAAACTTGCCCCTGCGGTGATTTTTTCCCAAGCATCTTCCGCCGTAAAAATACCACCAACGCCAATAATAGGTAACGTTCCTTGGGTTTGTTCATAAATAAAACGAATGACTTCCGTAGACCGTTGACGAACGGGTTGACCACTAATTCCTCCGGCTTCTTCTTCAATAGGATGACCTGTTTTTTCGAGGATTTTTGTCTTTAATCCTTCCCGTTTGATGGTGGTATTAGTAGCAATAATTCCAGCTAATTCGTAAGTTTTCGCTAACTTAATAATTAACTTAATGGCATCCCAATGTAAGTCAGGAGAAATCTTCACTAAAATAGGTTTTTTGTGTTGATTTACAGACTGTAATTCATCCAAAATAATATTAAGTTGTTCCCCTTCCTGTAGCGATCGCAGTCCGGGAGTATTAGGAGAACTGACATTGACCACAAAGTAATCTGCATCCGCCTCAAGATAACGAAAACTACCTACATAGTCCATTGCTGCTTGATCTAACGGGGTGATTTTAGATTTACATAAATTAATGCCAATGGGAATTGGACGGGGTTGTCGTTGCCAAGTTTCTTGAAGGGTTTGGGCAACCCTTTGGGCCCCTTGATTATTCGCCCCTAAACGGTTTAAAGCCCCTTGATCCTGGGGTAAACGGAATAAACGCGGTTTTGGGTTCCCAGGTTGGGAATGAAGGGTTACAGCCCCAATTTCAGCCAATCCAAACCCCAAATGACCCCAGATACCAGCAGCCAAACCATCCTTATCACACCCTGCGGCCAATCCCACAGGAGTTTTAAAGGTTAACCCCCATAAACTTTGTTGTAAACGAGTATCCTCAAAAGTAAAAGAACGATCCAAATTCCCTAATATCCACCTTCCCCAAACTGCATTACGGTTTTCATCCAGTGTGTGAAGGGTTTTTAGTAGTTGTTGATGGGCATTTTCAGGGTTATTTTTAGCTGCTGCTAGAACAAGGGGGTAAAAAGGTTGAGCAAAATTAAACATTATATCTAGGTCAGGAGAAGAAACCAAGCATTAGCATAACCCTATATTCTTTCAAAAACTCTTAACTAGATATTAATTTATGACTAGCCTTTATCAACTAATCCTGAGAATTGTTAATAATAGCCTAATTTATTTTCTGTTTTAATTGATTAAAATAGCTATAGTTTAAAACTTTTTCATATTGTAATCTACCGACGATGATTCCAGGAGAAATTTTTAAGCGATTAGCAAAAGCAATAATATCGTCTTCAGTTCTCGAAAAGGATAATAAAAATTCTTGCCATTCAATAGGAGGGATAAGAAAATTAGCAGCAAACTGATTCGCTTCTTGCTCTTTTTTCTGGCTATCTAGGTCTTGTTTTTTAAATTCGTTTGGTTCAAAAGTTTCAATAAATAAATCCCGTTTACCATGTAAAAGAATATGACCTGCTTCATGGAAAAAATTAAACCAAAAATGATCATTAGTTTTATAACGTAAGCTTAATTGAATTAACGGTGTATGAGGATTTAACCAGTAAGCTGCACCAGTAACTTGTGTTTTTGGAAGTTGAGGCACTAACACAAAAGTTACTCCAGCCTCAGCACATAATGATTGCATTTTAGATAGAAATATCTCAGGAGATTCTAAAGTTAATAATCTAATTTCTTGCAAAACGTCTTTAAATTTCTGAGAATCATAATCGTAACAATTAATTTTAACTGCTTCGATTTGTCCTTTCTGCAACCAAGCGATTAATGCCCCATCATCACTATCAAGGGTTTCAGATTTTCTAAAATCTACCGATAACCTTTTTTCCCAAACATCTTGTAAGTTTTCAGGAGAAGCAACGGAAAAAAAATCAAGAATTTCTCTTAATTGTTCAACTTTATTATCAAAATCCCTAATCCAACGTAATTTAATCATTGCTTTATAGGGAATTTTTTTTAACCATATAACTTTTTCTTGAAGACGTTTATTTTCTTCCTGTCTAGCTAAATAATCTCGATAAAGCTGTTCCCTATTATTCCAAAAGTTCGCTGGAATTTTAAGCACTAACTCTAACTGTAATGCTGTTTCTGGAGTAATAGCAGCTTTACCTTTAATGATTTCATTAATGGTTTTTTTAGGTCGGCCCATTCGTTCAGCTAGTTCTGATTGGGTCATTCCTTGTTCTTCTAAAATTTCTTCGATGGTTTCTCCAGGAGGAGAAACATAGTCAGGTTTGTATTTATTGTCAATCAGATTACTCATGGGTATTCTCCACACCAATAATTTTAATGGCTGTTACTTGTGTCCAATCAAGTCCCCCATCGGGTTTCTTTGGGACGGGATTATTAGCAGGTTCAAAAATTAATCGATAAGGATGGTCTAAATCTAAAGATAATTGACAACTACGATTATGGGTTAACTCGTGACAGCGTCCTGGAAGATTTCGCATATCTTCCAGGGTAGAAGCTGCGTGTAAGTCATCTAATCTTCGTCTAATGCGTTTAGCTCTATCCTTACCTTGTTTTTTGATTAGGAGTTGTTGATTGTTGCATTGTTTTTCTAACTTGGCATTTTCAAAGACTATATTCATCTTACAGCATAAGACTTAATTTATTAACCCCAAAGGTTAATACTATTGTAGAGGATTAAGACAAAAGTTGGCGCAATAATACACCATATCTAGAGATATAGTGATTTTTAAGATACAGATATACTATATATAGCGTCCATGTAGTGAATGGATAAATGAAATAAACGGTTTAAGATTATTTCTAGATTATTTAACTAAAAATCTGATGTAATGCGATCGCTTCTTTACATAATAAATTAGTTTTTTAACAGGAAAATATGGGAATAATTTTCTAAATTCTTCAATTTTCTAGGTCATTTACATTTCTTTAACTTCTGAAAAATATTAAGCGTTCTTTAAATTTTTGTTGTTCATGATTCCATTTTCAACTATTGTCGTTATCATTACACACATATAACCTTACTCCATAGCAAACTATCATGAATGTATCAATAAGAAAGCCATATAATTTATTGGCTTATGTAACAACCGCTACTTTTTTCTTAGGTATGACTCTAAGCTCCTCCGCATCTACTACATCGTTGAAAAAATATGACAATATCAACCTCAAACAATTCAACGAATGTATAAAACCGCCTAGTTCCAATGGTTCAGAACAAGGTTGGGCTGATTATCACGGCGAAAATCAAGGTAAAGTCGAATTAAAAGTTAGGAATCAACCCATGATTTCCGATGGGACTATTGCAGCCACCTTATCCTATGAATTTGAACCATCAGAAGAATTATTAACCCTAGAAATCAAAGAAAAAACCTCATTTATGTTTGGCATGATCCAAGCATCAGATGAACAAATTTGGGAAGGATTTGACGGATTAGTTCGGCAATGTCGAAATTATAGTTAATTAGAAAGGGAAAGATACCCTAACTCTTTCTTCAGGGGCAGGTCGTTCTTGACGAATATCAAAAGAAGGAGAACCGTTTCTATCATTAATACGAATTCTAGTTTGAGGTCTTCTTTGTTCTTCGACTCCTACCCTCAAGCGGCCATTATCACCGTAAACTCTCACATTCGTTCTGCTTCGGCGACGACGTTCGTTAGAAAAATCCACCCGAACATCATCTCCGAGTTCGATAATTTGGGCATTAACGGTTTTCGTCCCCAGAGAAGATGTCATCAGGACACCAAAGGTCAACATTGCAAATATAGAAATCGGTTTCATGGGGAATTCTCCAAAAACACTTAACAGACAACAAACAATCATTACTATGCCTTAAGGGGATCTTATCCTTACTTCTCTAACGGTTACTTCCCCCAATTGTATGATTTCTGGTTAAGACTTTTTACGGTTAAATTAAACCCACGGACTCTAACCCGTGGGTTTTTCTGATTTTAATGGTTTGACGCTCTCCGCCGTAAACGGACGGAGATTCTTGGTTCAGTGACACGCCTTTAAACTATCTATCCTTACTAGCCTAAATATGAGTTTAGCACAAGTTTTCTGGTCTGAGCCAAAAAGCGGATGCGACCCTACCGCCGTCTTACGGCGGTAGGATGCGCGCACCAAGAAGTTGCTAAAATATGGTTGCTACGCAGTTAATATATTTGGTCGGGGTTTCATCCCACCGCTAACGTTCGTGTAACCGGGGTCTTC
>JAAUYD010229231.1_pt1 | contig 39832 bp, 48 predicted proteins | sample 7278101 | NCBI WGS metagenome assembly JAAUYD01 (sample SAMN14350128, study PRJNA611818) | marine sediment metagenome | isolation source: surface marine sediment (0.6m) | place: French Polynesia: Moorea | collected 2018-08
CGCAAAGCGCACGCTACGCGAACGCGAACGGTTAATGTCCGTTCGCGTAGCGTCTCCGAAGGAGATAGGGATACCAGGAGTCGCCGAGAAGCCCACACTGTAATCTCTGATTCAGTGTGGGAGTATGTCACCAATTCCTCCATTGTGTAACCTGCTCTATCTGCGATGTTAGCCATATTCACTACATCTGGAATTGACTCTCCCTTTTCCCACAATTGCATAGTGGTGTAAGACACACCCAGAAGCTTTGCAAATGCTCGTTGGCTCATAGAATCACGAGCCGTTTTTACAACTTCACTGGGTTTATGGTTACTCAACTGTAGTTACCAGTTTACTTGTCATCAGATGAGCGATCGCACTATACCCAACAAATCTTTAACCCGCTTTTGTCTTTTCTCCTGAAGCTTCAGCAACAGCATTCAGTCTATCCGCAGCAGCTTGAACTATCTGAGCCACTTGAGATAAAGGCATATATTTGATTTGTTTCAAAATCTGGTTTAATCCTGATGAGGTTTCCGGTAAAGGCTTTCCCTCTAAATACTCTAGTAATTGCTCTAAGGTGTAACCTGCTCTCGCTGCAATTTTCGCCAAATTTTCCGTATCTGGAACGCTGTCACCCCTTTCCCACGACTGAACAGCAGTAGTAGAAACTCCCAATAGTCTACCAAATGCTCGTTGACTCATCGAGCCACGAGTATGCTTAACAATTTCTACCAGTTTCTCTCTACCTTCTGTATTCATTAAATCCTTGGCAATCAGTCAATTGTAATTACCAGTTTACTTATAGTTTTATGATTTTGTGTTTAGTTATGTAAAACCTAGCTTAGCTGCTATTGACTAAGTTTTATTGTTAGTTATAAGCTAAAGCAAGAGCGTGAAAGCCATAAAACAGCAGACACTGAGAGTGGCTTTTCTAGCAAAAACAAGGAGGGTGCATCATGAATAGCAAAACCCATAATATTACCTCCAAGCGCTGCACTGGTCGCAGCTTAATAGCCACTAAAAAGATTAAACCAGATTTTTGGTTTCTTTCCAAGCTTGAAATTAGGGAAGCACTAGAAGCACAAGGCTACAAAGTCAAAGAAATCAGGAAAGTTCGCTACCTCAAGCACCAAATTTGTATCTCTTACCAGAATAAACAAGGTGGTACATGCAGCGGCTTTTTCAGCTATCGGATTTTTTGGCGTTGGCAAAATGCAGTAGAAAGGTTGATCAAAGGTTGTTCCACCCTCAAAGAATGGGTCTTGTTAAATTATACCCTCCAGTACGAATTTGCCCATTATCCCTATCCCAGTGAAATGGTGGACATTATCAGCACTGCACTAGAAAATCGTTTGTGTAGGTTAAAAGCCAATACAACCAACCCAGATGCACTGACTTTGGCTTTCCTACAGGTAAAGCAGCAGCAACCAATTAAAAAACCCCTTGCCTGTATTCCATAAAACAAATAGACAAAGGGTTTTCACGGTTAAAAAAAGTCTTTTGGGCGCAAGCTTTGCGCCCCTACAATTATTAATTGCTCGCAGAAGCTGCAAGTTCCGCTAACCGTTCTTGTTGGTCTTGAGAGATACAAGATTGAATCATATCTTCTATATTGCCTTCCAGAACTGGTGCGAGGGAGAAGTTTTGATTCAAACGGTGGTCAGTGGCGCGGTTATCTTTGTAATTATAAGTACGTATTTTTTCGGAACGTGCCCCTGTTCCTACTTGCGATCGCCGCATAGAAGTTACCGCTTCTTGTTGTTCCCGCAGTTTCATTTCATATAATTTCGCCCGCAGGATTTGTAACGCTCGTTCCTTGTTTTGCAACTGGCTGCGCTCTTCTGTACAGAAAATGCGGATACCAGTAGGTTTGTGGTACAGGTCAGCCGCGGTTTCCACCTTATTGACGTTTTGTCCCCCAGCACCACCAGAACGCGCTGTAGACATTTCAATGTCCTTGGGGTCGATATGGATTTCCACATCGTCCACTTCTGGCATAACTGCTACCGTAGCAGTAGAGGTGTGAACTCGTCCACCAGCTTCCGTAACGGGTACTCGCTGTACGCGATGAACTCCCGCTTCAAATTTCAGCTTGCTATAAACGCTGTCCCCTTGGATTTCCAAAATCGCCTCTTTAAAGCCGCCCATTTCCGCCAGAGACTCGCTGACTAGCTTCACGCGCCAACCCTGACTATCGGCATACTTAGAGTACATGCGCACCAAATCCCCAGCCCAAATACTGGCTTCATCCCCACCAGTACCCGCACGAATTTCCAACATGATGTTTTTATCATCATTGGGGTCGCGGGGAAGCAACAAAATTTTCAGACGAACTTCTAATTCTTCAATTTGTTGCTCCAATTCTTGGACTTCCAGGGCTGCCATTTCTTGGAGTTCTGCATCACCCTGGGATTCTTTGAGGACTTCACGGGCACCTACTAACTCTTCCTGGGCAGTTTTCCAAGTTTCATAGGTATTAACCACCTCTTCCAACCCAGAACGAGCCTTTGCTATTTGTTGATACTCATCTGGATTCTGAGCCGTATCAGGGTCAGCTAAACGACGAGTTAATTCATTAAAAGTTTGTTCAACGGATTTGAGTTTCTCCAGTAAATATGCTTCAGCCATGACGGGTATTTTTCTCCTTAAAAATAACAAATTGGCTCAGCCAAAAATGACAAGCGACCCAGCGGATGCAGGGTCGTCGTTGACAGCAGAGCCAACCCGCTACTTTTTGTTTTTCCCGCCGGCTTGGTTGCCTTTCATCTTATACTTACGCATAAACCGGTCTACGCGACCCTCAGTGTCGATAATCTTCTGAGTACCGGTGTAAAAGGGATGGTTTCCAGACCAAACATCTACGTGCAATTCTGGCTTGGTGGAGCCAACAGTCATCACAACTTGACCGTTGCAGTAGACTTTAGCTTCTGGATACCACTCGGGATGAATATCAGGTTTTGCCATGGTTCCTTTCGTGGTTAATCTATACAAATTATAACTTTCAATCAGTTGAAAATTAGGAGTAGGGGCGCAAAGCTTGCGCCCAAAAGGCGCACAGGGGCGCAAAGCTTGCGCCCAAAAGGCGCCGCATCTTTTGTAGGGGTGCAAACCTTGCGCCCAAAAGGCACGTAGGGGGCGCAAACCTTGTGCCCAAAAGGCGCCGCATCTTTTGTAGGGGCGCAAAGCTTGCGCCCAAAAGGCACGTAGGGGGCGCAAACCTTGTGCCCAAAAGGCTTCTTAAATTAGCGCTTGGAGTATTGGGGAGCTTTCCGGGCTTTGTGTAAACCGTACTTTTTCCGTTCTTTGGAGCGGGGATCGCGGGTAAGGTAACCTTCACTTTTTAAAGGTGAACGATTTTCGGGATCTAATTGACACAAAGCGCGAGCTACTCCTAAACGCACTGCATCAGATTGTCCCGTTAAACCACCACCTTCGGCTTTCACCAACACATCATATTCATTTTCCAAGCCCAAGGTTTCTAGGGGTGCTTTGGCGACTCCCAGATAGTTAGGGTTGAATTGGAAATATAAATCTCCAGGCTTACCGTTGACAATCATCTGTCCTGTACCTGGAACCAGACGTACCCGGGCGATCGCCGATTTGCGACGACCTGTGCCCCAATATACAGCGCGACCGCTATCAGTATCTGTTGCTTGCATTAATTTTATGCTCCTGGAATTGTGTTAATGTTGAGTTCTTTGGGCTTTTGAGCCGCGTGGGGATGGGTCGGTCCAGCGTATACTTTCAGCTTAGTAAATAACTGCCGTCCCAAGCTGTTTTTAGGTAGCATTCCTTTCACAGCTTTTTCGATAATTCGTTCTGGTATTCTTTGTTGCAGTTGGGCAAAGGTTTCTGTCTTCATTCCACCGGGACGACCGGAATGACGACGGTAAAGTTTTTGAGTGCGTTTTTTACCAGTTACGGCTACTTTGTCAGCGTTGACTACAATCACAAAGTCCCCCGTATCCATGTGGGGGGTAAAGTGTGCCTTATTTTTACCACGCAAAACCATGGCGATTTCGCTGGCTAGGCGACCGAGACGTTTATCTGTGGCATCTACTACGTACCACTCACGCTCATCAGTATTACTAGGAGGTAGGTATGTTTTTTCCATTGATTTGAGATTTTCCAGACTAGGTAAAATTTTTAATTAGTTAACAGGGAATAGGGAAAAGGGAATAGGGAACAGATAACTGGTAACTGTTAAAAGCCTATTGAAGCAGCGATTTCTTCTTGCGTATTTATTCGTAATAGACTCTGGGGTTGGGTGTCATACCAAACATCTGGTGCAAAAGGAAATTCAGGATAACCAACTCGTAACAAGCATAACCCTTGGGCTGGTGCAGCATGTTTAACTAATTCCCGACGTTCATTTTTCCAAATGTCGGTGAACCTAGCCAGGGATAGTCTTCCACAACCTACTTGTACTAACATCCCTACCAATAAGCGCACCATTCCATACAAAAATCCATTTGCTTGGATTTCAATGTGGATAAATGCTCCTGTGCGATCGCACTGTACTGCTTGCACTTCTACCCAAGAATGGCTACGTGCAGAGTTAGCACGGTGAAAAGCTGCCAGATGATGCTTCCCCATTAGAGGTTTGAGTGCTGCCTCCATTAAGGATTCATCTAAGGGTTCATGATAATAATGCCAACAAAAGGGTCTAATAAACAAGTTGGGTATGGCTTCGGTGTAAAGGGTGTAGCGATAGCGGCGATAGATAGCGCTAAAACGAGCGTGCCAATCTGGTTCTACTTTAGCTGATGCCCGAATTAAGATATCTGGTGGCAGATAATTATTGAGGATTTTTGCCCATTTGTCACCAGGGATTATATCCGGGACATCAAAATGTGCCACTTGGGCAGCTGCGTGAACTCCGCTATCGGTTCTCCCCGCACCATGTAAGGTGACATGCTCACCCGTTACCCTAGAAATAGCTTTCTCTATTTCTTCCTGGACGGTGCGATCCCGGCTTTGCCTTTGCCAACCATGAAAATCAGTGCCCAGGTATTGAATTACCAGGGCGACTCTTTGGGTCGGTTCACAAAAGGCTTCTGACATAGAATCAACTCAAGGAAGGAAGTTTATTGTTAGTGGTTAATGGTTAGTTACAAACAACTAACTCCAAACTTTTGGGTGCAAGCTTTGGGTCTCCTACTAACTCCAAACTTTTGGGGGCAAGCTTTGGGTCTCCTACTAACTCCAAACTTTTGGGCGCAAGCTTTGCGCCCCTACTAACTCCAAACTCCTTCTTAAACCAGTTCCAGGATTGCCATTTGGGCGTTATCACCACGACGGGGAACAGTATGCAGGATACGAGTGTAACCGCCATTGCGATTGCCATAACGACTGCTAGCTTGCTCAAACAGAGCATGAACTAGTTGTTTATCATAAATATAGCCAAGGGCTTTGCGCCTTGCTGCCAATGAGCCGTCTTTGGCTAGAGTAATCATTCTGTCAACTTCACTCCGTACTGCTTTAGCTCGGACTAAAGTAGTGGTAATCTTACCATTACGGATGACTTCGGTGGTTAGCGATCGCAAGAGGGCACGACGCTGATCTGCGGGTTTACTGAGTTTTTTAACGCGACAACGGTGACGCATAATACACTATGAATTATTAACTATTTTTGCTTAGCCGTGTTTAGAGGCTCGCTCTTGTGGCAAGGTAATACCTAAGCGGCGTTGTAAGGCTTCCACAACCTCTTCCGCTGACTTTTGACCAAAGTTTTTAATTTCTAACAAGTCTTCTTGGGTAAAATCCAATAAGTCTGCCACAGAGTTGACCTGTGCCCGCTTCAGACAGTTATAAGCCCGTACTGAGAGTTGCAACTCTTCAATGGGAATCTGAGCGGTGGGGTCGAGGTCGGTGTCAGGTGCTATATCCGTTGGTTCTAAGGAAATTTCCTTCAACGGATTAAATAGGTCTACCAAAATGGTAGCAGCGGAGGAAAGTGCTTCTTGGGGAGTCAGGCTACCATTTGTCCAAATCTCCAATAGCAGTCGGTCTTTGGGGATATTGCTATCTCCACGGGTTTCCTCAACGCTGTAGTTGACCTTGCGTACTGGCATAAAGATGGAGTCGATTTGCAGGAAGTCCAATGATGTGGCTTCTTCCCGTCCTCGTTCCACGGTACGATAACCCGTACCTTTTTCAATGCGGAACTCCATTTCTAGTTTGCCCCCTTCCGCGAGGGTAGCTATGTACTGAGTCGGGTCAATTACCTCAACTTCACTCGGTAAATCAAAATGTGCCGTAGTTACTGTTGCCGGACCATTAACCAGTAAGCGACCAATCTGGGCTTGAGGGGAATAGCTTTTGAGGATAACATCCTTCATGCGCATCATAATTTCTAGCACATCTTCCCGCACTCCCGGAACAGTGGCAAATTCGTGGGTCACCCCTGCAATCCGCAATGCGGTTACAGCTGTTCCTTCCAGATTGGACATTAAAACCCTTCTCAGGGCATTACCAACTGTAGTCCCTTGACCGCGCTCTAAAGGTTCTAAGACAAATCTACTGTAATGGCTCCGAGTCTCCTCACTACTGGTATCTAAACATTCAATTTGAAACTGCGCCACGGAGTAGCCTCCCTTGTTTTCAGGTCTTGGTAGCAGGCAAATTTATTGCCTCTGTGAATTTACTTTTTGCCCGCTGTTTGCGGTCTTTCAAACCGGTAATAAGTCTGAAGTCCTAAATCACGCGTCTGACGCTACACTATAATTTTGGGTTGGTGAAGTTAGAAGACTTCCGACCAAAGGAGATCAAAGTTTACTCTTACACCGAAGCTACTACTCACTTTTGCTGCTTTTTATGCAGTTTTGGCTGCCCTGGAGCTATTCCCACTGATATTGCAGTACTGTTTTGCCTATGCTTGGTAAGTCAGCGCAAGACTTGGCTATCTTAGAGGAGAAACCTACAAAAGTAAGTACACAAATGCATTTTACTACTGCCCATGCTGTGTCAAACCTTTTGTGGCTAATCGTACTTGCTCCACTAAACTGCCCACACTAGCCAATCAGTTACCTCTAGCCATTAGATAGCCAAATTTAGTGGTAAATCGCTATAAATCGGCGTAAAACAGTTGGAGCTTTACGCTCCTTTGCTGAGTATAGTTTGCAACAATGTGTCAAGGCTTATTGCTGGGTTAGGGAAGTTAGCTTTCCCTGATTAAATCATTACCTTTACACAGTGTAGGCTGGCTATTCCGGCTGACACCGTTTCACCTCCTATTGCTCAGATTTAACCCCTACTCTATACTCGACGACGCTTGGGGGGACGGCAGCCATTGTGAGGAATTGGAGTAATATCCCGAATCAGGGTAATTTCCAGTCCTGCTCCTTGGAGTGCCCGGATAGCTGTTTCTCTACCCGCTCCCGGACCGCTAACCATCACCTCTATTTGGCGCATTCCTTGGTCTGTTGCTCGACGGGCAGCGCTTTCAGCGGCGGTTTGGGCAGCAAAGGGAGTTCCTTTTTTTGCCCCTTTAAACCCGCTAGAACCAGCACTTGCCCAAGAAATCACATCTCCGTTTTGATCGGTAATGGTGACAATGCTATTGTTGAAAGTAGACTGAATGTAGGCAACCCCATTAGGGACGTTACGCTTTTGCTTTTTGCTACCGCTTTTCTTTGATGGTTGTCGCGCCATATTTGTTTAAATGTATTAAGTTTCAACTTGCTATACCTAAGACACCATGGCAAAAATTACTTACCAGGGGCTTTCTTCTTACCAGCTACGGTCATCCGTCTTCCACGACGGGTTCTGGCGTTGGTACGGGTTCTTTGCCCTCTAACTGGCAAACCCATGCGATGACGACGTCCCCTGTAAGTGCCAATATCAACTAGGCGCTTGATATTCATCGCTTCCCAGCGTCTCAAGTCACCTTCAACTTGGTAGTTGCTTTCAATTTCGGCTCTCAGGGATGCCACATCAGAGTCGCTCAGTTCCTTAACTCTAGTGTCTGGATTGACTCCTGTAGTCCCTAAAATCTCTTTTGATCTGGTTAAGCCAATTCCATAAATGTAAGTTAGACCAATCTCAACACGTTTATCCCGTGGCAGGTCTACTCCGGCAATACGTGCCATTTCGGATTATCTCCCTAGTTTCTGTAAATAAGGTTAATTGCGGTTTTCTTGGTGCTTTCTGTTTTTTTGTTACGCCAAAATAACTGGTTCAGCGCTACCCTTGACGTTGTTTGTGCTTGGGATTAGAACAAATTACCATTACGCGACCACGACGCTTGATCACGTTACATTTATCACAAATTTTCTTGACTGAGGCTCTGACTTTCATGCCGCTTGCTCATTGACTCCAAATATAAAACTATAACATTTTTAGGGGCAATATTCAGTTATCATCATGTAGATGTGACTACAAAATTGAGACTATGGTATAATTTTCTACATAACTTTACTTTTTGCGTAAACGATAGGTGATTCTACCTTTTGTCAAATCGTAGGGGGTCAGTTCTACTTTGACGCGATCGCCAGGTAAAATCTTGATATAGTTACGGCGAATCTTGCCAGAAATGTGTGCTAGGACGTTAAAGCCATTGTCGAGATCAACACGAAACATAGCATTGGGCAAAGACTCTGTAACAGTGCCTTCCATTTCAATTAGGTCTTGTTTAGACAAGTTGTTTTTTCCTCAACTCAACAATTTTTCAGTTACATGGCTATTGTTTACTGCCTGCAACAGAACATAAAAAGTGATATTTATCAACAGTTTATTAATATATCTTAATTCAAATGTTAGTCGCATTTGGGATATAAATTTAAGTGGGGGTATAGCGGAGGGCAATAACAAATGATTTTCAAACAAAGAAATTGCCGCCATCTCCCCGATTTACCTCCCACGGTCATACCTCTATTTTAAGAAGCGATGACTTGCTTTAACTCGGTAGTGACTTCTTCTTGGGACTGATTACCATTCACTGTGAGCAACTTCTGCTGTTGACTGTAATAATCAATCAAAGGTGCAGTCTGTGAGCGATAAACTTCTAAGCGACGACGAATTACCTCTTCGGTGTCATCCTTACGTCCCCTTCCCAGTAACCGTGTCACCACAACATCATCTGGTGCATCTAGGTTGATTACCCTTTCGTCATTTTGCTTTATTTCTTGCAACAATTCTCCCAGAAAAGCTGCTTGCTTGACGGTACGGGGAAAACCATCTAGAATCCACCCAGAGTTAGTATCTGGTTGAGCAAGCCTTTCCTGCACCATTTCCTGTACCAGTTGGTCGGGAACCAATTCACCCTGATCCATATAACTTTGAGCTTTAACTCCTAAAGGAGTCTGCTGTTGCAGTGCTTGGCGTAAGATGTCACCTGTGGAAATATGAGGTATATTCAAGCTGTCAGCTATAACTTTTGCTTGAGTTCCTTTACCAGCTCCTGGGGGTCCCAAGAAGATTAATCGTGTCACTATTGTTTCACCATCCCTTCATAACGCTGCGAAATGACGTAAGTTTGGACTTGTTTTGCAGTATCAATCGCCACACCTACCAGAATTAACAACGAAGTCGCACCCAATCCTCTAAAGGTAGGCACATTCAAAGTACTTTCCACTGCGGTGGGAATAATTGCAACCAAGCCCAAAAATATCGCCCCTAAAAAAGTCAGTCGATTTACAACTCGCTCAATATACTCACTCGTTGCTTTACCCGGACGAATCCCAGGGATACTCGAACCCATTTTTTTCAGGTTCTGGGACACATCCACCGGGTTCATAATCAACGAAGAATAGAAGTAGCTAAAGAAAACAATTGCTACTAGGTAAAAAAGGGAATATGCCCAAGCGTTATTACCACCCGGAGTCAGGTAATTATTTACGAAGCGCGTATATTCAGGATTCTTGAGAAATTGACTAATCAAAACGGGTAAGCTGAGAATCGCAGCTGCGAAAATAATCGGCATTACACCACCTTGATTGAGTCTCAAGGGTAAGTAACTACGTTGTTCTGCCAAAACCCGCCGACCAACTTGACGACGAGCCGATATTATGGGAATACGACGAATTCCTTCTTGCACGAATACAATTCCCACAATAGTTAGCAAGAATAGCAGCAAAAGAATGATCACACGACCGACTATTTCCCGACCACCAGTTTCCACAAACTGAATCGTATCGCCCAAAGATTTTGGTAATGTGGCGACAATGTTGACAAAAATCAGCAAAGATGCTCCATTACCAAGCCCTCGTTCTGTAATCACTTCTGATGCCCACATTACAAACATGGAACCTGTGACTAGAGCCAGAGCTGTTTCGGCGACAAAGTAAGGTCCATAACTGATGGCAAATCCTCTCAGCCAAAACGCTGAAATAAATATACTTTGGAGGATTGCCCAACCCAAGGCTACATAGCGGGTAATTTGGGAAATTTTCCGCCGTCCGGCTTCCCCTTCATTTTTCTGTAAATTTTCTAAAGCTGGGATGGCAGCAGTAAGCAATTGGATGATAATTGAGGCATTAATGTAAGGTAAAATTCCTAAGGCAAAAACTCCCAATGCTGAAAGTCCGCCTCCAGAAAATATATCCAAAAAGCCTAAAATTGGATTATTGCCACCTTGCAGAGCATTGGCAAAGGCTTCGCGATTAATTCCTGGTATGGGTATACGGATGCCCAACCGAATCAATATTAAAATTCCGACTGTAACAAGCAGCCGACCTCTCAGTCCAGCTGCTTGCGCCATCTGCATAAAAGTTTCTTGCGCCGTTGGGGCTTTGTCTCGACTAATCATAGAGCGGCTCTCCAAAGATAGTGAAGTTGGGCGCTGGCGCTAAATAAGCTGGCGCTTAGGTGTGTTGTTCTAATTCACCCTAAGACTTCACAACTCCCACCAGCCGCCTCAATTTTGCTGCGAGCTGAACCTGTAAAAGCAGCCGCTTGCACCTTGAGTGCAACATTCAATTCTCCATTACCCAATATTTTCAGTGGTCCCTTGACATCGGAGACTAAACCTGCTTCTTCTAAAGAACCCAGATTCACTTCTGTATTAGGGGGTAGGGAAGCTAGCTTTTCTACATTTATCGTAGTGTAAATTTTCCGGTTAACCATCGGAAAACCCTTTAATTTGGGCAAGCGGCGGTACAATGGCTGCTGACCACCTTCAAAACCAGGTCGAGTCCCGCTACCAGAACGGGCTTTTTGACCCCGCATACCCGCACCACAACTAGCTCCTTGACCAGCAGCAATGCCCCGTCCTACACGGAGACGGCGTTTTTTAGAGCCTTTTTGGGGCTTAGCATCATTGAGTCTCATAACCAAAACTGTAGTTGATTATTTGTGAATTTTATTTACGTTTTTGCAAATAGGCATCAATATAAATTATTGTCTTTTGCGTTCAAGTAAACAACAAAGGACTAATAATCCAAGGTAATGTGAGCCAATTTACTTAAACGTAGAGATTTTCAATCGGCACTCCCCTATCTTCGGCGACTTCAGAAAAAGTACGTAGACCAGAAAGAGCATTTACTGCAGCTCTGGCATTATTAAGGGGATTGTTAGAACCGAGTTGCTTTGCCAAGATATTGCGAATTCCAGCCAATTCCAGCACAGTCCGGACTGCACCACCAGCAATTACACCAGTACCGGGAGCAGCAGGTCGCATCATCACCTTAGCACCGCCACCAATACCATTTACCGGGTGGGGTATGGAGTTAGATTTAGTGATGGGAATATCAATCAGGTGCTTTTTGCCGTCAACTACACCCTTTTTCACCGCACCAATCACATCAGCAGCTTTACCTACACCCACACCAACTTGACCGCGTTCGTTACCAACCACCACAATGGCACGGAAGCTGAGTTTTTTACCTCCTTTGACCACCTTGCTCACCCGGCGAATTTGGATCACCCGCTCTTGCCAGTTAGTTTCTTCTTTCTTTGCTCGACTTGCTTTACGACGACCACCAGTTGCCATATTTAATACCTCGTGTTAGTTGTCCTACCCTGCGGAGAGGTTCCGCTAAGGGGTCTATGTCCTTTGTCATTTGTCCTTTACTAATGACCAATAACCAATGACTAATGACCAATGACCAATGACTAATTTAGAAATCTAAACCAGCTTCCCGTGCTGCCTCAGCTAATGCTTTCACGCGACCGTGATAAAGATTGCCACCGCGATCAAAGACTACTTTCGAGATGCCTTTTTCTAATGAACGAGTCGCAATCAATTTACCAACTTCAGTGGATGCTTCACAATTAGACCCGGAAGCTAATTTAGACTTTAACTCCCCATCCAGACTTGAGGCAGCTACCAAAGTATGATGATTGGTATCATCGATAACTTGGGCATAGATATGCTCATTGGAGCGGAATACAGCTAAACGCGGACGTTCACTAGAACCGCTTACTTTACCGCGAATGCGCCGATGGCGACGTTGTTTTGATTGTCTACGAGTAAATTTCATTTTTACTTCTTACCACCCTTACCAGTCTTACCAGCTTTACGTCTGACCGCTTCACCGGCATAACGAATGCCCTTACCTTTATAAGGTTCTGGTGGACGAACATCACGAATCTTGGCTGCGATGTTGCCGACGATTTCTTTGTCGTAGCCAGTGACAATGACGTTGGTATTATTTTCCACCGCAAATTGAACACCATCTGGGGGAGCAATTTGTACCTGGTGGCTATAACCGATATTTAAAACTAAATTACGCCCTTGAACCTGTGCCCGGTAGCCTACCCCTTGAATTTCCAAACGACGCTGAAAGCCAGCAGAAACTCCTTCAACCATGTTGGCAACCAAGGTACGGCTTAAGCCATGCATTTGGCGAGATAAGCGGGAGTCATCTTTACGTTGTACCAACAATGTATCGCCTTCTTTGGAGACGGTGACATTAGGGGATAATTCCCGAGACAGTTCTCCCTTGGGACCTTTGACGGACACTTTAGTACCATCAATGGTCACTTCTACCTTTGCCGGGACTGTAATTGGGCGTTTACCAATTCGAGACATAACTTTTTGTCCTTTGTTATTTGTCCTTTGTCCTTTGTCATTTACTAATGACCAATGACCAATGACTAATGACCAATGACTACCAAACGTAGCAAAGTACTTCTCCACCCAAGTTTTGACGTCGTGCTTCTCGGTCTGTCATGATGCCACTAGATGTGGAAATAATGGCAATTCCGATACCACCTAGTACCCTTGGTAAGTCTTTTTTGTTGGAGTAGACGCGCAATCCTGGTTTACTCACACGCTTAAGAGCGGTGATAATTGGCTGGCGATTTTTACCCTTGTATTTCAGGGAAATCACCAAATTGCGCTTCACTCCTTCTCCTGCTTCTTCAAAATCAGCAATAAAGCCTTCGCTACGCAGTACTGAAGCAATACTACGGGTCATTTTAGTTGCGGGCACCTGTGTCTTTTGATGCCGCGCCAGGTTAGCATTGCGGATGCGCGTCAGCATATCTGCAATTGTGTCGTTTGCCGCCATCTTTCCCTCTTTAGATGAACTTATTTATCCCGAAAGGGCATTCCCATTTCCTTAAGTAAGGCGCGACCCTCTTCGTCAGTTTTCGCTGTGGTAATGATGGAAATATCCAACCCACGGATTTGATCGATGCTATCGTATTCCACTTCTGGAAAAATTAACTGTTCTCTCACCCCTAGGGTGTAATTACCGCGACCATCGAAACTTTTGGGACTAATACCGCGAAAGTCACGAATTCTCGGCAAAGAGAGGTTGATTAATCGATCCAGGAAGTCATACATCCGACCTCCTCTGAGGGTCACCATCACACCTACAGGCATACCTTCACGAATTTTAAAGCCAGCGATCGCCTTTTTGGCACGGGTGACCACAGGTTTTTGACCAGTGATAATTGCTATTTCGCTTAAAGATGCTTCTAGAGCTTTAGCATTTTGAGATGCTTCCCCTAAACCACGGTTCACAGTTACTTTCACCAACTTAGGAACCTGATGTACGTTGGTGTACTGAAACTGTTTTTTTAAGTTGGGGACAATAGTTTCTAAGTAATGCTTTTTGAGTCGTGTAGCCATAGTTTGTTTTCCTAATTATCCCTGGGCTTGGTCAGGGAAGAAAGAGTTATGAGTTATGTAGACGCAAAGCGGCTTGCCGTAGGCTGTTATGAGTTATGAATTTAAAAGTTGTATGTTATTGAGTATGCTAACTTTCAACTCCCAACTTTTAACTCCTAACTTTCAATTGCTCACTCCTCATTATTTATCTAATATTTCCCCAGTTTTCTTCAGCATTCTCACTTTTTTACCTTCTTGGGTGAAGGTGTAGCAGATGCGACTAGCAACGTTTTGCTTGTTGGAATAAAGCATGACGTTGGAACTGTGGATTGGATATTCCTGGGTGACAATACGTCCGGATTCACCTTCCGCTTGGGGCTTGACGTGCTTAGTTTTAATGTTTACGCCTTGAACAAGTACTTTACTCTCTTGGGGAAGTGCTTTAATCACCTCACCAACTTTACCTTTATCTTTACCAGAAATTACTTGCACGGTGTCCCCAGTCTTGACGTGCATTTTGTAGGATTTAGGCTTATTCTTTTTGTTTGCCATTACAGCACCTCCGGAGCCAGAGAAACGATTTTGGTAAAGTTTTTGTCACGCAATTCCCGCGCCACTGGACCAAAAACCCGGGTTCCTCTAGGATTACCATCTTTGTTGATGATAACTGCGGCGTTATCGTCAAAACGGATACTCATACCGCTGTCACGGTTGATATTGTGGCGAGTGCGGACAATTACCGCTTCCACAACATCTGATTTTTTTACAGCCATGTTGGGCTGGGCATCTTTGACAACGGCAATTACTCGGTCGCCGATGAAACCGTAACGACGGTTACCAGCTCCAAGAACGCGGATACACATCAGTTTGCGGGCACCGCTATTATCTGCGACATTGAGGTAAGATTGGGGTTGAATCACAATTGTTCTCCCTTATATAGTTGTGAGCTTTCTCACAACTGCGATGTTTAACTACTTTTTTTAGTGGACAGAATTTCTGTAATTTGCCAGCGCTTGGTTTTGCTCAGGGGTCTAGTTTCTTGAATGCGGACGCGATCGCCCATTTTGCATTTGTTTTCTTCATCGTGAGCTTTGTAGCGCCGGGTTTTGACCACAATTTTCCCGTACTTGGGATGAGGAGCACGGTTTTCGACGGCGACAATTACAGTCTTTTGCATTTTGTCGCTCACTACCAAACCAACTCGTTCTTTAACTGCCATAATCTCCTATTCTTCTGATGTTGGGGTTTGAGCGGCTGCCCGTTTGCGCTCTGATTCCACCGTCAGCAATTGGGCTAAGCGGTGTCTAGCATGTCGGAACTGGTGAGGTTTTTCCAACTGTCTGGTTGCTTTTTGCAGACGCAACTGGAATAACTGTTTTTTGGTAGCAGCAATTTCCTCTGCCAGTTTTTCGTCACTTAATTCTCTTGCTTCTGAAATCTTGGGAAGCGGCATAATCTACTCCTGCGGCTCCTGTTCAGACCGTGTAATGAACTTAGTTTTTATTGGTAATTTATGGGAAGCCAAGCGCATGGCTTCTCTGGCTGTGGCTTCGGGAACCCCAGCGATTTCAAATAAGATCCGTCCCGGCTTGACTACGGCTACCCAATACTCTGGAGAACCTTTACCGGAACCCATCCGGGTTTCTGCAGGACGCATGGTTACAGGCTTATCGGGGAAAACACGAATCCAGATTTTACCACCCCGGCGGATATAACGGGTCATTGCCCGACGGGAAGCCTCTATTTGACGGGAGGTAATCCAAGATGGTTCTTGAGCTTGGAGGGCGAAATCACCAAAGTTAAGAGTTGTACCACCTTTGGCAATTCCCTTCATTCGTCCGCGATGTTGTTTGCGGAATTTAGTTCTTCTAGGACTTAGCATGATTTGCTAATTGCTAATTGGTAATTGGTAATTGGTAATTGGTAATTGGTAATTGGTTTTCTACTACCTATGACCTATTACCCTTCATTTGAACGGTCTTCAAATTGTTGGCGACGACGCTGTTGTTGACGACGACGGGGTTCGCGGCTGCTTGGTGCTGGGGTTGGGGCTTGTTCCTCTCCAGGAATGATTTCTCCCTTAAATACCCAAACTTTGATGCCCAGAATACCGTAGATGGTTTTTGCTGTGCAGTAAGCGTAGTCAATGTCAGCTCGTAAGGTGTGTAGAGGTACTCTACCTTCACGAGTCCATTCTGTCCGGGCAATTTCTGCACCGTTGAGACGACCGCTGACTTGAATTTTAATTCCTTGCACCCCAGCCCGCTGGGCACGTTGGATGGCTTGTCTAACTACACGGCGAAAAGAAACCCGGCGTTCCAATTGTTGAGCGATGTATTCGCCAATTAGGAAGGCATCGGCATCAACTCGCTGAACTTCAACAACGTTGATGCGAATTTGACGGTTACCACCTAACATCTCTTGTAGCCCGGTACGTAAGGCTTCAATACCTTGTCCACCACGACCTACAACTACACCCGGTCTTGCAGTACGTATTTCCAAGTCAATTTGGTCTGCTTTACGCTCGATTCGCACTTCCGAAATCCCGGCGTTATTCTGAGCTAGTCTCCCCAGCTTTTGTTCTATATACTGACGAAGCTTATGGTCTTCTTCCAGTAATTCTGGATAGCGACTGGGGTCGGCAAACCAACGGGATTGGTGTTCTCGGGTAATACCCAAGCGAAAACCAATTGGATGAATCTTCTGTCCCACTGTTGCTTCCTCTAAAATTCTTTTATCTTCGGGCTATTGTTGTGTGTTTCCTGCTTATTGGGCTGCTGCAACAGCCACGGTGATGTGACATGTTGGTTTGCGAATCTGGTAAGCTCGACCTTGTGCCCGGGGTCGATATCTTCTCAGTACTGGACCTTGATCGGCGTAAGCTTTAGTAATCACAAGTTCTGCCCTATCCAGTCCGGCGTTATGTTCAGCGTTAGCAGCAGCACTTCTGAGAACCTTTAAGATGGGTTCGCAGGCACGATAGGGCATAAATTCTAAAATAATCAGCGCTTCTCTATAAGAACGCCCACGAATTTGATCCAGTACGCGCCTTACTTTAAAAGGAGACATGCGTACATAACGGACAATTGCCTTTACTTCCGTAGTATCAGTTGCCATAGTTTTCTCCATTTTTGTCATCAGTCATTGGTCATTTGTCATTGGTCATTTGTCATTGGTTATTGACTTATGATTTTTGACTTATGATTTTTGACCCGTTCGGGGAAGCAAGCTACATGGGGGAAACCCCCATAGACGCGCAGCGGCTTCACTCTAGGAGAAGGCTTATGCCTACGTAGAGTAGACCGCGCTGGCTCACTTTTGACTTTTGACTTACTTACCTACCTGCTTTTTTATCTTTAGAATGACCTCTATAGGTACGTGTAGGAGCGAATTCTCCCAATTTATGACCTACCATTTGGTCACTGATAAAAACCGGAACATGCTGGCGTCCGTTGTGAACGGCGATGGTATGACCTACCATGTCAGGCAAAATCGTCGAAGCCCGCGACCAAGTTTTTATAACTTGCTTTTGGTTATTTTCGTTGAGCTTTTCTATCTTTTTGAGCAAGTGGTCTGCTACAAAAGGACCTTTTTTTAGAGAACGACCCATAGTTAGTGAGTTGTTAGTTGTTAGTTGTTAGTTTTTAGTTATGAGTTAGGAGTTAGGAGTTAGGAATTAGTAACTTCGCGCCTCCTAATTTTGCGCCTCCTAACTAAATTTATGACTGGCGACCGCCACGACCGCGTTTGGAAGACTTACGACGACGACGAACAATCAATTTACTACTTGCTTTCTTGGGCTTGCGGGTCTTCATACCCAATGTTGGTTTACCCCAAGGAGTCACAGGTCCAGACCTACCGATAGGTGCGCGACCTTCACCACCACCATGGGGGTGATCCACGGGGTTCATTACGCTACCTCTAACTTTGGGACGGCGACCTTTCCAGCGGTTGCGTCCGGCTTTACCTGCACTCAGGTTTCTGGCTTCAACGTTACCAACTTGTCCAATGGTGGCGTAGCATTCCCGCCGAATCATCCGTACTTCTCCGGAAGGTAATTTTAAACTAACGTAATTACCTTCTTTTGCTACCACTTGGGCTGTAGCACCAGCAGCACGCACGATTTGAGCGCCTTTACCAGGAATCAATTCGACGTTATGAACGTTTGTACCTAAAGGAATGTTGGACAGCGGTAAGGCATTTCCATCTTCAATGGGTGAGTCTGGACCAGCAATCACTGTGGTTCCCACTTTCATCCCATTGGGGTGGAGAATGTAACGTTTCTCGCCGTCTTGGTAATACAACAAGGCTATGCGGGCGTTACGGTTGGGATCGTATTCAATTGCTGCTACTTTTGCTGGAATATTTCGTTTATCCCGCTTAAAGTCGATAATCCTGTATAAACGCTTGTGTCCGCCACCCCGACGACGGCTGGTAATTCTACCTTGATTATTCCGACCTTTACGACGATGTTTGGATACCGTCAGGGATTTTTCTGGCTCGGTTTTGGTGATGTCAGCAAAGTCGGAAATTGTAACTTGACGAGTACTGGGGGTATAAGGACGAAAAGAACGAGTTCCCATAATTTTAAGTTTGGAGTTAACAGTTAAGAGTTTGGAGTTTGGAGTTTGGAGTTTGGAGTTTGGAGTTATTGAATTCATAACTCATAACTCATAATTCATAACTCATAACTCCCAACTAATTACACTTCTGGGAATAGAATCTGTCTAATCTTCTCTTCATCCCCAGCCGCTACGGTGACCATGGCACGTTTGTATTGAGACTTATAACCCACAAACCTGCCAAAACGGCGTTTTTTACGGGGTTGTTGGCTAGTATTTACGCTCACAACCTTGACATCAAATAAGTCTTCAATCGCCGCTTTAATTTCTGGCTTGGTCGCCTTGGGAGTGACTTCAAATGTATATGTATTTTGCTCCATCAACATCGTCGCCTTTTCAGTAACTATGGGACGACGAATCAAGTCAGGAAGGTTACGGGGGTCAGTTTTCTTAGTCATTGTAGACCTCCTGAATTTTTTCTAGCGCTGGTGCGGTGACTACAATTTTGTCCGCGTGGAGCAAATCGTAAACGTTGAGTTGGTCAGCAGCGATTAACTTGATATTTTCGACGTTACGGGCTGATAAGTATACATTTTCAGCACGTTCTGACAAGATTAACAAAGTCTTATTATCTGCTGCGGAACCCCAACGAGCGATCGCTGATATTAAATCTTTGCTTTTTGGACGAGAAATTTGCTCGCTAAATTCTTCTACTACAATCAAATCTTCCAAACGGCTAGCAAATGCTGTCCGCAGTGCTAAACGCCGTTCTTTCCGGTTCATTTTCAGATTGTAGTCTCTGGGCTTGGGTCCAAAAATCACACCGCCACCACGCCATAATGGTGAACGAATAGACCCCGCACGAGCGCGACCTGTACCTTTTTGTCGCCAAGGCTTGCGACCACCACCCCTGACTTCAGAACGGGTTTTTGTACTAGCGTTTCCTTGGCGAGCGTTGGTCATTTGTCTTACCAAGGCTCGATGGACTATATGAGCCGCTGTTTCTTCTTTGGCGACTCGCAACTCGAAGGTTTTCTCCCCGACTTGCTCCCCCTGCCAATTTTTAACTACACACTCAAACATTTTTTTGTGTCTACCTCTTCAATAGCTATCAGCTAATCCTATGGAAAGCCGCCCTTATGGGCTTTTGATGCTATCAGCACTCCGGATGGCTGATAGCTATTTTTTGGCACCCACTATATTTGCAGGTAAAATATTTACTAATGAACCCGGTTTACCTGGGATGGCTCCTTTGATTAGCAACAGGTTGCGTTCTGTGTCTACTCGTACCACCTTTAACTTCCGGGTTGTGACGCGCTTACCTCCCAAACGCCCTGCCATTTTCTTGCCGGGATAAACACGACCGGGAGTTGTACCAGCACCAATGGAACCTGGTTCTCTATGATTCTTAGAACCGTGGGACATTGGTCCGCGACCAAAGTTATGACGCTTCTGGTTACCAGCGAAACCCCTACCAATACTTGTACCTACTACATCTACAAGTTGACCTGCGTCAAAAATATCTGCTTTAATCTCTTGACCTAAAGTATAGTCACTGGAATTTTCCAGCCTATACTCATGCAAATGACGCAAAGCTGGGGCTGATGACTTTGCTAAGTGTCCTAGCAATGGTTTATTGAGCGCCTTTGGCTTTACTTCGCCATAGCCTAGTTGAATGGCGGAGTAACCGTCGGTCTGCTGCGTTTTTACTTGTGTAACTGTACATGGTCCCGCTTGAACGATGGTTACAGGAATGGCTATTCCTGCTTCGTCAAAGACTTGGGTCATGCCCAGTTTGGTGCCGAGAATACCTACAGACACAGTTACTGGATCTCCTTTCTAATTGTTTCGGTGGAAAATCTGACTTTGGAGTCAACTGTTATGGACGCTATAAAAGCGACCTTCCGCCTTGTCTTATATTTAACTTTTGTCGAAGTCAGGAGTAGCTTAGGTAAGAGCAACTCCAACTTCCTATTTGGGGCTTTTAACCACACAACCCCACCACTCGGTGAATTCACTGATGGAAATCAGTTCGACACCACAGCAGTTAATCATACCTTCGGTAGAAGAAGGAATTAGTTTTGCAATCAATCTCAGGCGCTATTGCTTTGAGTTGTGTGCAGCAATGCTTTCATAAAGTTGCAATTGCTGTGGCACTGTTTCTTTGTAGTAGGACTTAAATGGCGAACCACTCAGTATCCTTTAACTAAGCTAGAGCAATGCTTTTTCCTCGCATTACTACTCAGTTTCTACTTTACTCAAAACCCTAAACTAATGTTCAAGGTTATGCCTTCGCTTTCAGGACTGCAAGGGTGAATGCTGAAAATGCAATTCACGGTCGCTTGGCTTTTAAAGTCAAAACCTCCTGTGTTGACCCAAAAGCTTTTCTAGTTTACCAGCCTTTTGCCATTCTAGCTAGTCTATCCAAAAATTAGATGTTGACACCAACTTTTGATTAAACAAGCCACAAATACTACTTGCAGACAAATTTAGTTTCTAAATTTGGTCACAATCTAAGATTATAAACGATAAAACAGTATTTATCCATAACATTTTTTGCAAAATATTTAGCGCCCGGGAGATGGAGAGGTAGGGGCTGGGTTTCCCCGCCTATGCGATGGGAAGATGGAGAGGTGTGATGGGGAGATGGGGGAGTGGGGTGAGAGAAATTATAGTTTAATTTAATAGGTGAATTGGCTCATTGTGCTACTCAACATATCTATTGACGGTAAATAATAGAGATATCTAAAGTGGGATAGGAAAAAAATCTATGGCATTACTTACCACTGGTAAAGGTTTAATTCGGGATCTGGAAAAATTTGGCGCTCTTGGTGTGTACGCACCCCTGGAAGGCGGTTTTGAAGGTCGGTATAGACGCAGACTACGTGCAGCAGGCTATATGACTTACAACCTAACTGCTAAGGGTTTAGGAGATGTAGGAGCCTATCTCACAGGAGTTCATGGAGTCAGACCACCTCATCTTGGTAAAAAAAGCACCAATAATGGGGCAGCAGTTGGTTATATATACTATGTACCACCGATTGTCAACACTCTGTTAGAACAACTACCACCAAAATCTAAGGGTTTGGTGTTATGGATTGTTGAAGGACACGTGCTTGATGATCAGGAGTTAGAGTATTTAATCAATCTGTCGAAGATGGAACCACGGGTGAAGGTGGTAATCGAAAGGGGTGGCGATCGCTATTTCCGCTGGACTGCTTTGGAAAAAACCCTTGCAGCTGCTAGCTGATCGGCTGTGATCAGATGGGGGAAGTTTGGAAGGTGTGGTTTGCGCTTCCTAACTTCTGGGCGCAAGCTTTGCGCCCCTACTGACTTTGCGCCTCCTAACTTCTGGGCGCAAGCTTTGCGCCCCTACAAAAGATGCGCCTTTGCGTCTGGTGGGCGCAAGCTTTGCGCCCCTACAAAAGATGCGCCTTTGCGTCTGGTGGGCGCAAGCTTTGCGTCTGGTGGGCGCAAGCTTTGCGTCTGGTGGGCGCAAGCTTTGCGCCCCTACAAAAGATGCGCCTCCCCAATCTCCACAATTACCATCAACAATAGGCATACTGAAAGAGGAGAGCATTTGTAGCTACTTTATGCTTTCCTAAGCTTAAATTTAATGAAGCGATTATGAGACGTAATACTGCTAGTAGACCAAATACTAATTCTAGACCCTCTGGTTCTAGATCCTCTGGTTTTGGTAACTCTATGTTTAATTTAACCTCTATCTTTATTTTGGGAGGGGTACTGATTTTAGGGATAGGAATTGGTATTGCTTTTAGTTCTACAGCTACGTTTACACCTTCTAACGTAGCTTCCCGGGAATTTATTGATACTAAAGCACCTAATCCTGAGATTTGCGTGCAGTATGGAGCTAGCGCTATGGTGATGGATACCAGGCTGTTTGTGACTCTTAACCCCTTTAATGTTTATGTGGCTCAGCCGAGTATGCGTCCTGGATGCGTTTTGCGAACAAATAACTGGCAAATATTAGAGAATAAAAAGCTTGTTTCTTCAGATCAGGTAAGAGATTGTAAGAATCGTCTGAATACTTTTGGTTTTACGGGTAATTTGGAAAGTAAGGACTTAAATATTAGCTGTATTTACCAAAATGAAGCTGCGAAAAACTTCTTTGTTACAGAAGAGGGAGCTGTTGCACCACCAATAGAAACGGACAGGTTCTAATCAAAAAAGATAATTTAGCTGTTTGAGTTCCTTTGTTGGGACGGATAAGTGATAATTCATCGGAAATTACAGTAGGGGCGCGGTTTCCGCGCCCCTAAATATGTTTATAATACCGGTTTGCGGTTGAGTACAATAGGTAGGACGGGCAGGGATGCCCATCCCACTGTTAATGTATTTGATAAAGAGTGAAAACCTCTATAATCAACAATCAAGGGATTTGTAATTCCTTTAATTAGAAATTTTCAAATTTAGCGATCGCCTCTTTCATCTGATCCAACACCTGGGCTACAGCCATACTTCCCAATTCCCCAGAAGCGCGGCTACGGATGCTCAAAGTATTTGTTTCTACTTCTTTGGGTCCTACTACCGCCATTACGGGTATCTTCTGTTTTTCGGCGTTGCGAATCAGTTTACCCAATCTGTCACCGCTGATATCCATCTCTGCACGGATACCTAACTCTTTCATTTTTGCTACCACATCTTGACAAAAATCATATTGTGCTTCTGCTACTGGTAACAATCTGGCTTGGATTGGTGCTAGCCACAAGGGAAAATCCCCCGCATATTCTTCTATTAATATCCCAATTAGCCGTTCTAAGGAACCAAAGGGGGCACGGTGTATCATTACTGGACGTTGACGGGAACCGTCTTCGGCGACGTATTCTAAGTCAAACCTTTCTGGCAAATTATAATCTACCTGCACTGTACCTAATTGCCATTCCCGTTCTAGGGCGTCCTGGAAGATAAAATCAAGTTTGGGACCGTAAAATGCTGCTTCTCCAATCCCCTCGAAGTGTTCCATTCCCAGGTGTTCCACAGCGCGACGAATTGCAGCTTGGGCTTTTTCCCAGGCTTGGTCGTCACCAATATATTTATCGCTATCTGGATCGCGGAAACTGAGTCTAGCTTTAAAGTTCTTCAGTTGCAGACTCTTAAACACTGAGAGTATCAAATCGACTACATTCAGGAATTCATCATCTAGTTGTTCGGGTGTTACAAACAAATGGGAATCATCAACGGTGAAGCCTCGCACCCTGGTTAATCCACCCAATTCCCCAGATTGCTCGTAGCGATATACTGTGCCAAATTCAGCCAGACGCATCGGTAATTCCCGATAGGAACGCAATTCGTTTTTATAAATTTGAATGTGGAAGGGACAATTCATGGGTTTCATGACGAAACCTTGTTCTGCTTGGGCTTGTTCCTCATTTTCCGCCATTAAGGGAAACATATCTTCTTTATACTTCTGCCAATGTCCAGAAGTTTTAAATAAATCCACCCTGGCGATGTGGGGAGTAACCACGGGTAAATAACCCCGTTTGAGCTGTTCTTGCTTCAAAAAGTCTTCCAACAGACTCCGCAACAGAGTACCTTTAGGAGTCCATAGGGGTAAACCAGGTCCAACAATGTCAGTAAAAATAAATAACCCCAGTTCTTTACCCAGTTTACGATGGTCGCGGCGTAGTGCTTCTTCTTTACGACGTTTATACTCAGCTAGCTGTTCTGGATTTTCCCAAGCTGTACCATAAATACGTTGTAGTTGTGCCTTGGTTTCATCGCCACGCCAATAAGCACCCGCTACGCTTTCTAACTCAATAGATTTTGGATTCAGTTCGTTGGTATTTTCTAAATGAGGTCCGGCGCACAAATCCCACCATTCATCACCTAAATGGTAGATAGTTATAGGTTCTTCTTTAATATCGCCTAAAATTTCCAGTTTATAGGGTTCATTAATTTCTCGAATTCGACGTTCGGCTTCTTCTCGGCTAACTTCTTCCCTTACCACTGGTAATTTACGATTAATAATCTTCACCATTTGTTTATAAATGGCTTTGAGATCCTTTTCTGTAAATGGTTCTGGATTATCAAAGTCATAGTAGAAGCCGTTTTCAATCCACGGACCAATTGTAACTTGCGCCTTGGGAAACAGCTTTTGTACCGCCATCGCCATGACATGGGATGTGGTATGGCGAATCTTTTTTAAATTTTCCGATTCGCTGGTACGGGGTAAATACATTTTTTCTGGCTTTTGTGGCTGATTAGAATCTGAATTTGGCGACATTGGCTGTTTAACCATTGGCAATTGATTGCAAAAACTTATTGATTGAACTGCATCTATATTATTATTCCAATTTTCGATAGAATTACCCCTTTTTTCCCTACTGCCCATTATTTCCAATCTGGGCATTAATTGTAGATTATATGCTGCTGTTTTGCTTTGGTTGTAATCTTCTGTAAAGTACAAGCCCTAACTATAGTCTTATGTGATGGGATGCACCCCAAATTTGGCGCGATCGTATTTCTATTGATTTTTTGCTTTTTGGGTACATATCAAATTATCTATCCAAGGGATATGTACAAAACCCATTAGAAATATTTATAATTGCCTTCTGTCCTTAAATATACAGATTTTTCTTTGCCTGGGCATTCACAAGGGTTCAAAAAAATGTTAAGAATTGTAAATAGCGTTAATATTAGTAAGAAAATTAGAAATAAGCTGGTCTATTATGCGAGACTCAAATGTACCGGGGTCTGAGTTGTTGAAAACTGTTTTGCAACCACTGCTAGAAGATTTTCAGTATTGGTTTGACCGCTCGCGTAACTTCCTGGAAACTGAGCAAATTTCCTTTATGAGTAGCCAAGAGCAATCTGACTTGCTAAGGCGAGTCACACAAGCCCAAGCAGAAGTAAATACAGCAAAAATGCTATTTCATGCCACAGAAGGAAAAGTGGGAATTGAGATGGGAACCTTAATGCCTTGGCATAAATTACTGAACGAATGTAGAAATGTCGCCATGCGCTTTCGTTCTCAAGCCCATGGGCAACAATAGGAGGATATTTGAGTTTAGAAATTTCCAATACTAAAGATAAAAATCTTAAATTGCAGTTGGGCAAACATCTTATTTTAAGATATTTTCAACGACTCACATGGATACCAACCGCCTGGGATCAATGATATAGGCGCGAAAACACAGGTTTCGATATTAGTTCTAGTCACAAGTCTAGGCTAGGTAAATCGAATTTTTTCGATAGATGATTTTAAAATTTTCTGCCTCTGGAGGAAAACAAAATGCTGCACCTGCTTTATATTCTTGCTTTTACAATCCTTGCATTTATAGCCGTTGGAAATTTAATTCGCAATCTTTTCTTGTTTAGCTTTGATAGGGAGCGAAATTATTACCCGAAGTCATCATCTATGACAAATCACGGCAAATACCCTTATTCTACATCTAGAGGACAATCGGCACCCCATCCAGAGTTATTAGATAATACAGGTCATTTAATCAAAGAGCCATTGTTAGTGATGCGTTCTATCAATGTTGAAGATGCAAGGCAACAATTAGACGCGCTCTATGAAGCTTCTCCAGGAAATAAGGTTGAGAATCAAGAGGAAAGTTAAACAATAGCTACAATTAGCTTTCTTTTGCGGGAAGCCTCACATCTTACCCGCAAGGGAAGTGTGAGATGAGAGCCGAGGCAAGGTTTATAGGGCAATTTTTGAGTTACAATAAACATAGTAGGGATATTAATTTAAGCAATAGCTCATACCTGTCAACTTAACCTAAAACCTTTACCCCGGTGTGGAAATTAATTTCCACAGCGAGTAGACAAAGTCATCTTGAAGATGACTAAATACCCAAGGTTTTCTTTAGTCTACTTCAGTAGACTTTGTCTATAAGCCGGGAACTTTAGTTCTGGGTGGCTAAGAAAGCCAACAGATAAGCCATCCATAACTTACAGCGATTTTCAGGTAAATAGACCACGCTGTAGAGGTTTAGCAATGCTAAACCCCTACGATCAATGTGGTTCAAATAGATGAAAACTGCTGTAAGTTGACGCCAATAAGCATTGCTAAACTCCTACAACGTAAAAGTTTAAGTGTCACAAGTTGTCCATCTTTTACAGAGCAGATTTCAATTTCTGATTATGTTGGCGGAAATTGGACTTGGTTGGGTGCTAAATTCCTCTTGATAATAGTAGGCTTGGTTTTCATTTTCGGATACAACTGCATTCACCACCTGTCCAATCACATTCTGACCCGATTTTGATAACAAATCACAAGCGGTAGATAAATTAGTATAATCTACAACACCGGGACGTACTACTAGCAACACACCATCAGCCATTTGACCTAGAGTTACTGCGTCTACGGCACTGGTGAGAGATGGAGCATCAATAATTACACAGTCGTAGTAGGAAGCAAAGCTATCAAGTAAAGCCTCCATGCGTTGGGTATCGAGAATTGATGTGGAAGTGGCAGGAAGTATACCAGCAGGCAAAAGATCCAAATTATTTGCCACTTTTTTAATGGCTTTCATAATTTCTATCTGCCCAACAATTACATTACTCAGACCAGGGCTTTCTGGCAACTCCCAAATTTTATCTTGAGATGAGCGGTACATATCTCCATCGATCAATAATACTTTACGGTCTATCTGTGCCATTGCCAAAGCTAGATTTGCCGCGACTGTTGATTTACCTTCTTGATTAACAGAACTAGTGATGGTAATAATTTTTAATTCTTTATCTGCGCTGACAAATTTCAAATTTGCCCGTAACATCCGGTAGGCTTCACCCATGGGGGAACGGGGGTTATATTTGAGAACCAGTCCTTGGCTATATGACTGAGTTTCTCCATCAGCAACAGCCAGTTTTTTAGGTTTGGAGGGGGTAGGAATAACACCTAATATTGTTAATTCCAGTAGTTCTTTAACTTCGTCTAAAGTTTTGATAGTTTTGTCTTTAATTTCTAAGAAATATATAGTTGCTAAAGAAGCCAATATACCTAAGACAGTGAATGCTAGGTAATATTTTACAGGGGATGATGCAGGTTTTTCTGGAGCTTTAGCTGGTGATATTATCCGGGCATTATCTGTATTTTGATTTTCTGCTATTTGAGTTTCTTGTAATTTTTCTAGCAATAGTGAATAAGTAGATTTAGCAGCTTGGACTTTGCGTTCTAGTTGATCCTGTTGTTGTTCTAATTGAGGAATAGTACTAAGTCTTTGTTTATGATTAGCTTCTAAAACTAACAAAGATGTTAATTCAGCAGCTAAACCGAGACGGTTTGATTCTAGTTCTACCAGTTTAGCTGTTAGTTGTTGTTGTAGTTGCCCCATTTGCCAACTACTATTATTTTCAACTTGCGCAGTTCCAGGTATCTCTTGAATTCGCTGCTGTTGTATTTCTTTTAAGACTATTAATTGATTTTCTAAATTAACAATTTCTGGATGAATGTCTTGGAAAATAGTTCGTTTTCGGGCAATTTCAGTTTCTAATTGTTCAATCTGTTTGGTGATATCTTGGACTCCTGTTGATTGACTTACAGAAGTTAGCGCTACAGCTTGCTGAGAAGTCATGCCCAATTGATTGCGTATATCTTTAATTTGGGCAGTAATATTTGCCATTTGGGCTTTATTTTCACCAATTTTCTTCTGCAAATCTGCAACCATTTGTACTCCTTGAGTGGCTTCTTCTTGCAGAGAAACTATGTTATTTTTATTCTTAAAATCTGCTAATTCAGCTTCTGCTTTCTTTGCTACTTCTTCGGCTATTGGCAGCTGATTTTCGATAAATTTACGGGCAGAACTCGTTTCAGTTTTATGGTAAGAACGGTTATGTTCCAAATAGACACTCATTAAGGTATTTACAACCTTTGCAGCTATTTGAGCATCTTCATCTTTGTAGGAAATTTGAATTATGTCGGTTCCTCTGATGTCTTTGACTGTCAACCGATCCATAAATTGTTCTATTTTTAAGGGCATCCCTTTACTGTCTTGCAGGTTAAGTCTATTGATTGTCTGTTCCACAATCGGAACAGAACGTATTACCTCTGCTTCTGTATTTAAAGGATGAGTTTTCATATCCTGCACCACTGGTTCCAAATTTCCTATTTCTTTCCCCACTCCAGTTAAAGAAGAAATGGTATTTGTCTTTTGGAACAAAATTTTTCCTTGTGCTTCATAACTAGGTTTTTTCAAAGATGAAGTTAGTACTGATATTAGAAATACTGGAAAAAATACTCCTAAACCAGCAACCCAACGACGTTTAGCAGCGTTAATATATTTATCAAATTTTACAATAGATTCTTGGGATTGCATATTTTTTAATTTTAAATATTGATTGTTATATAAAAATGATATTTGATTTTGAAAAAAATGCTGTTGTTCCACAGCGCAACCCACCAAAATAGAGATAAATGGTGCCTATAGCCTAAGGACATTCTGTGAAAAGGGTAAGGGTGTAAGGCACCCTACAAATTTCACGAGTAATCTTAGAAATCAAAGCAGATTGTTATTAGGACTTATGTAAGTGTCACACTTGTAGCAGTTTTCAGTTGAGTAAAGTACACAAATTTTACCTCACGACGCCACTTGCTACAACGCGGGGAACCATAGCGGAGCAGTGGCTCCCCTTCCCCTCTCCTTATTTAGACACGCAGTGGCTTCCCGCAGGGTAGGAGAGGGGTGGCTTTAGCCGAGGTGAGGTTCTGACTGTATTCCATAAAGCGTGAAAAGCGCTATAAAAGTTAATTTTTGCTTTGTAGTGAGTACTAAGGGACTCAAAATAAGGGTTAAAACCTTGACTACAAAAAGTATAAATATGGCAGTTGCGTAAGTCCTATTCATATATAAGTTCATATTTAACATAAAGGTAAAGTAGGGATAATAAAGATAGTAAGTAGTTTGTCTAAAGATTGTTTTTAGTGTTAGTGTGAACAGCAGTAAATGCTTCAATCACCTGGTGTAAATCTTCTAAGGTTAAGTTAGAACCAGAAGGTAAACATAGACCCCGGGCAAATAAATCTTCAGCAATTTCTCCACCAATGCACTCGCAATCAGCAAAGACTGGTTGCATATGCAAGGGTTTCCATACAGGTCGAGTTTCGATTTGTTCAGCAGCTAATGCTAGACGTATTTGTTCCCTATCTGCACCAAAAGCTTGGGGATTTATTGTTAGACAAGTAAGCCAACGGGTGGCTTTACCAAAACTGGCTTCGGGCATAAATTCAACTCCTGGTAGTTTTCCTAGGGTGGAGTTGTAAATCTCATAGTTGCGTCTTCTGGCTGCAACTCGTTCGTCTAGAACTCGCAACTGACCGCGACCAATGCCAGCTAAAACGTTGCTCAGACGGTAGTTATAGCCGATTTCTGAGTGTTGGTAATGGGGAGCAGCATCCCGTGCTTGGGTAGCTAAAAAACGTGCCTTGGAGACTATTTCTGGGTCGTCAGAAACCAGCATTCCACCCCCGGAAGTGGTGATAATTTTATTTCCATTGAAGGAATAAATGCCAATTTTGCCAAAAGTTCCAGGGGATTGTCCTTTATATGTGGCTCCCAATGCTTCTGCTGCGTCTTCAATCAAAGGAATCCCATAGCGGTTACAAATTGACAAAATCGGTTCTATGTCTGCACTTTGACCGTATAAATGCACTAGTACTACTGCTTTGGGTAATTTACCTAGGCGATCGCGTTTTGCTAATGCTGTTTGCAATAAATCCGGGTTCATGTTCCAAGAAGTGCGATCGCTATCAATAAATACTGGTTTTGCACCCTGATAAATTATGGGGTTAGCAGTAGCTGTAAATGTCAGGGTGGAACAAAAAACGTCATCTCCTTTTTCTACACCTATTAATCGTAAAGCTAGGTGGATTGCAGCGGTTCCGGAACTCACAGCAGCTGCGTTACCTGCTCCTATTAATTGGCAAAATTCTTGTTCAAAAGCATCTACATGGGGACCTACTGGAGCAATCCAATTAGTGTCAAAGGCTGCTTGGACAAATTTTTGTTCGTAATCCCCCATGTGGGGTGTGGAAAGCAAAATTGGTTTTGTCATAGAATTTTAGATTTTATATTTTAGATTTGAGGTTGGGGATAGATTTCCAGTCATAATTACTGGTGATTATGTGACAGCAAGGGAACGATAGGCAGGGAAGAATTGAGAGTTGAAAAGTTGTTGGAAGTTGGTATTTAAATATTGTGCCCTTAGTTCAACTAAGTGTTTATATTTTTCGGGATTGATAATTAAACTGACTGTCATAAAAGGATAAGTAATTTGAGAAAAGCCTGCTTTGAATTGGTAAAGTTTATCTTTGGAACTTCCTACACCACCTCCTAAGTTAAATACTTTGTTACCCCGTTTTTTTGCCCAATGTCTGACATAATGTAGCATGAGTTTACTGGGTGCTTGTTTTAAATATTTATTTTTAGTTCCTGAAAGATGAAATTGCACAATATTACAGGATTCGGTAAACAAACCAGCAGCAGCAATTTCGTTTTCAAACTCCACAATGCATAGGTGAATATTGTCAACCATTTGTGATAATTTGAAAAAATAATCATCATTAAAGTAGTACAATTCTTTGGCTTGTACGCGCTCCATGGTTTGATTGTATATTTGGATGAAATCAGGAATGTGTTGTTGTAAAGGAACCATTTTGGCAACCATTCCCAGCTTTTGACAACGATGAATTCCAGTCCGATGATCGTTTCTAGTTTGACTCCAAAGTTCTGCTTCTGAAAGTTCTAAATTTATAGAAACAGTTTCTCCTCTAATTTGGTAATCACCTGGGTCTAAAAGTTGTTCTAAATTAGGATTTAGTATTGGATGCATTCTCAAGAATGCGGAGCAAACTTTCCTGTTCTTTAATGTTAATTTAAACTGTTCAATTGCCATTTTGACAAACAATGAATTCTCAGTAGCAGTTTGACTTAATAAAAATCCGGGATATCCATAGGGTGAAACCACATCAAATAATTCTTCTGCTTCTAAAAGCAAATCATTGCAGCTACGTAAAAGATAGGGAATAAACAGTATATCCTCGTCGTTAGAGATAATAATAGCTTCTGCTCGGCAATTAGTCCGGTTGGCTTCTATTTCTACGTAATCTGGAAGTTGATAAATGTCGTAACGCAGTTTTTTTAGGGTATCAAACCAAAGAAAATTTGTTGATTGAATTAGTTCGATTTTCATATATAGAACATCTTTTGCACTGAATTAATAAATGGTATTAAAAATTATATATATATCGTACTTTTTATGTTAAGTTAACAGTTTGATAGAGGGGACAGGGAATAGGCAACAGGGAATCATTTTTAGGGTAACAAAGGGTCTTGTTGGGTATCAGATAAACTAGGTGTATTTTCAATTTAGTACCAACAGTTTTGTATATTTCATTCAAATAAATCCGGTTTATAACATTAGTGGCTAACCACCTTGATAGGGTTAGTGTAATGCACCCTTATTTATTTATAAACATCCTCTGAACAAATGTCCATAGTCTTAATCAAGATGACTGTCTTTTAAGTAAAAAGTTAAAAATTAAAAGTAAAAAGTTAAAAGTAAAAAGTAAAAAAAAAGGAAGTTATTATGGATAGAAATAAATACTTCCTTGCTCAAGTTACCTCATATCTTGCACCTGCACCCTAGAAGGGTGAGGCTATACAAGCAAAGCCTGCCTACGCAGGCTAAAAACCCTGTTTTTTCGTGTTATTGATAATAATATATGTTTATTAATAACACTTAAAGTCAGTATTAATACTTTGGTGCAAGATGTCAGTTACCCGCTTATGGGGTTTGTTTTTACTTTTATCTTTTGACTTGTTACTTATTTGACCAATCTTCTAACAACTCAATTGGATACAGGTTAAGCGTCGTTTGCGACGGGTAAAGTTTGGTAGGAGTGCAAGCTTCAACACAAACATAAAACCGCTCAAACCTTCTTTTGCTCAAACCCTCTTCCTTCGCTTTGACTATTTATGAGCCAAAATTTTTGTGGATACGGCTTCAGATTCCTCTAAACTTTGGATAGATTTACTTGAAGCATTGTAAGCAGGAAAAAAATTAGAATTTAGCAACTTTTCTACAGTTGTATTTAGATATTCTGCCCGCAATCTCAGGAGATAACTATACTTTTTGTCATCTAAAACTAGACGCAAAGTAGAGAAAGTATGACTTAGCTTAGAGAAACTAGCTTTAAATTTATAGAGAGAATCTTTTGATGCACCTAATCCACCTCCTAAATGCATAAATTCATTACCACGTTCTTTAGCCCATAATCGAGCATAATCCGTTTCTAAAGTACTAGGTGACATTTTAACAAATTTATTTTTTGTACCACCAAAAAGACTTTGTACTATGCCACCAGATTCGGTATATAAGCCAGCGGAAGCAACTTCATTTTCTACTTCGACTAGACATAGATGTAGTTGTTCACCAAGAGCAGACTTCAATTGCAAACAATATTCTTTATTAAAGTCAAAATAATTATTCTTTGCTGTTACACGCTCCATAGTTTCTTGATAAATATCAACATATTCATCAATGTATTTATCAAAATCAACCATTCTGACAGTAAAACCATTTTTCTTACATTTATTAATTTTGTTTCTAATATTTCCTTTAGTATTACTCCATATTTCGGCTCCAGAAATTCTCAAATCAACTGATATTGTTTCTCCATTTTCTGTAAAAATATCCTGTTGAAAAATATGATTTAAATTTTCATTCAAGATGGGATGCATTCTCAAAAAAGCCGAACATACATTTTTTTCACGTAGTATGCACTGAAACTCATTCATAGCAATATCCGCAAAACCAGGTGTGTTGGTTGCTGTCTCACTCAGCAAGATTCCCGGATAGCCATAAGGAGACTTTATCTCTAAAATTTCTTCCCCAATTAAATCCTGAGAAATACCGATATCTTGACATTTGGAAATTAAATAAGGGCAAAAAAAGATTTTATCTCCGTCACTGATTAAAATAGCTTCTGGATGTTTGTTATGTCTTTTTGCTTCTAATGATAAGTACTCCGGTAATTGATAGATATCATGACGAATATTTTGTAGGGTTTCCTTCCATAAAGGATTGTTTATATCAAGTACTTGACTATGCATTACTCTTATCTTTAGTAAAGTTGACAAATGTTTTAGTTATTAAAAGTAAGATGCACCGATGATAAAAGTTTATTTTGACCATACAACAGGACAAATATCTGGATCACTATAATCCGGGTATCCATTAGGGAGTTTTCGGCAGATATTATCAACAAAGTGATGAATTTCTTTTCCTTGATTCCAGAAAGGTTGATAACGGTTGTCACCGTCCTGTAAATATAAAGCTAATGCCAAACGAGAATAATTACTATAATTGGGATAGCTACCATGAATTACCCAACCATGATGGAAGCTAATATGACCTTTTTTCATCACAATAGGTACTTCTATCACTTCTTTTCCTGCTTGGGCAAATTTATCTTTTATCTCTTCAAGATTCTGGCTATTAAAGTAGCGTAAATCTTCGGTTCCCGACCATTTATGACTACCATCAATTATTACTAGGGGAGAACGATCCACCTCAGAATCATGAAAAGGAATCCATGCAGTCAGCATTTTATTCGAGGTACAATTTGAAGAATAAGCTTGATCTGTATGCCAACCAACTATTCCCTTACCTGCTTGACTGCTTGGTGCTTTGTAGACTAAGGAATCGTCAAATAGCCGAATTTCTTTTGTTCTAGCTAGTCTAGCAGCTATGGCACCTATAATTGGTTGCAGGGCTAAATTTCGTAGTTCTCTCTTCTGCAAACAAACAAATTCGTTATTGCGTAAATCGTCTTCATCTCCAGGTTTCCAGTTGATGTAACCAGTACTATAGGGAATTGTTCCATCCCTTTCTCCTTGATAAAACTTTTGACTACCTAAAATTGCTTCGTCAATAATCTCGTCAGAAATTACTTTTTTGGAAATGAACCAACCATGTTCCTCATAAAAAGCAACATCTTCATCGGTTGGTAACAGTTTTAACAAATCTTTTGATAAAGACAGAGTAGTATTTAACATGTAATATCAATTCCGTTTGAATAGTTATAAACTTTGTTCAAGTCGAAAACTAGAGTTTTTCAGAAGGGAACAGGGAATAGGAAACAGGGAACAGGGAATAGGGAACAGAAAACAGGGAACAAAACCCGGTGAATAAAAAACTATGGGTTTGAAAATAGACGTTGTTTAACGCTTTGTAAGTGTTAGTAAAGGGCAAAGGGTAAAGGGTAATAAATACCCTAAATCAACGAAGAAGCAATAGTGTTGTCATTGGTTTGTAAAAATTCAGTAATTGTTGTAGCAATACGAGCAATATCATCCAGAGAATAACGCTGATCTGTGGGAATAGTGAGAATTCGATTTGACAAATCTATTGCCAAAGGGTCGTTTGATGATGTTTCTAGGATATTCTGTTGCCAGTGGATTGCTGGAAAAATATTTTGACTAATTAAATATTTACGTAAAGAATCTCGAATGTCTTTACTTTGGCAAACTATGATGCTATTTAATGGCACATATCCAGGATTCCATGAGTGAAAAAGAGGCATCAAAATCGAATGTCTTTCAGTTAAAATAAAATTTATAAACTGCCTAACATTTGTTTCTCTACTTTGCCTAAATTCTGCAATTTTTAAACATGAAATAATGTGAGCAGTAAAACTGGAACTTGCACAATTATTTTCCCTGTCAAGCTCTTCATCACTTTCAAGTTCTAACTGTCGATATACATCTTTTGAAATATTAGCACCGCTGAGATAAGCTTGTTTTAATAACATTGCAGTTAGTCGTTTTTCTGCACCAAAGGACTTCGAGGAAAATGGTTTTGGTAACTGCAAATTTTGCGGTGACCAAATCATACCTCCATCTGGTACTGGCAATGTTTTACGGAGAGATGCAATAGCATAATGAGCTGTACTCTGGCTTGCCCAAGGAGAAAATGGATCGTGGCTATGGTCTTCAATTAAGATAATATCATCATGGTCAAGTAACCAATCTTGCCAGACCTTTCCTTCTCTGATGCCAAATAAATTAACTGCTAAAACTAAATCCCCAGGTAAAGTATTTAGGGAGTTAAAATCTGGAGATTCTTGATTTGGCAAATCTCGATACCAATGTACCTCAAAAATAGATTTGAGTTTGGTAGCAAAATGCATACACAGGAAAGATGGTAAATGTAGCCTTAAACGTCTCTCTGGCTTGTGATTGAGTAACTTTTCTAAAGCAAATAAAGTCGCAGTTCCTGTGGAGAATAATTCGTATTTTTCAGGTAGCAATGTCTGGGAACCTGAAGCCATAACAAAATCATTGCACCAATCAAATTCAGAACCAATTTCCCATCTTTTCACCATCTCTTTTCACCTTAAACAGTACTATTGATACTCTGATTTTGTTCCGATTCATTACCCATAAATTCTGCACCTGTAGCATGACCAGGTTGACTAATTGCTTCTTTTTGTAATACTTTAAACACTGTCAAAAACAGAATTTTTAAGTCTAGCCACAGACTCCAATTGTCTACATACCAAACATCAAGCCGGAATTTTTCTGACCAATTTCCATCTAATAATCGACGACCATTAATTTGTGCCCAACCTGTGATTCCCGGTTTGACTTCATGACGACGTGCTTGTTCTAGACTGTAACGACTAAGGTATTGTACTAGTAAAGGACGGGGACCAACAAAACTCATATCTCCTCTGAGAACATTCCACAATTGAGGTAATTCGTCTAGGCTAGTTTCCCGTAAAAATTCACCAAATTTCGTCAGACGTTGTTCGTCAGGCAAAAAATTACCAGCAGCATCTCGTTCATCGGTCATGGTGCGAAATTTGTAGAATTTGAAGACACGACCATTCTTACCGGGACGAGGTTGGGTAAAGACAACTGGGTAACCCATGCGCAAGTAAATGGCGATCGCCACTACCAATATCACAGGTGAAAAAACTAACAGTGCGATGGCTGCTAGTAATTTATCTAATACAGTCTTGATAAATTGGTAGTAATTCCTGAAACTATTGGTCGGCAAATATTTCGCAGTCATATTTATGATGCATCCTTGTATTTATTAAATTGTAAGCAAAAAAGATTATGATTGTAATAGTCAAAAAAATCTCTGTTTGGTTTTTTTCGTATTAAACCAAAACCTGATAATTTCAATATTTTTTGACTAAATTTTTTGAGAAAATAGCTTTACGTAAATATAACTATTTCTCAGAAAAAGTGTTGCCACTATGGCATGAAATGTTATCCAATGGTATTTATTAGAAAGTTTTATCTACTACCCGTTAGTATGTCATACCAATCTGACAAATCCGTATAAAAAATCGATGAATTTCGTTAAAATTACATAAATTTTTGATGGTGTTCTAGTGCCATAGGTAGAAGCATTTCTCCCTCATTCTCCCTCGTTACAAGGTAAAACCTTGTAATGCATTAAGGGTGGGCTGCTGCCTCCAGAATTGATGGGAGGCAGAGCCTACTAAAATGCGTTTCCAGGCTGAGCCTAGAAACGAGTTTGTGCAAGAGTTTGGCTTATCTTAGAGCCATTCAGTTCTAATCCCACAGCCTCGGTATATAGACTCTCATATTGTTGCAGGATAGATGATACTTCATACTCAGCAATGCGTTCTCTTCCCTGTTTAGCCATATTACGAGATGCTTCGGGGTTATCTAACATCCATGCCATTGCAGTAGCAAGTCCTTGAATGTCTCCCAACTCTACCAGATAACCGCAACCTCCTTGGAGAAGATCCCTAGTTCCACGGATATTTGTACCAATGACGGGAGTTTCCATAGATAAAGACTCCATGACACAGTTAGGTAATCCCTCCTGTTCAGAAACTAAAATTGTGGCAGTAGATGCACGCATTAATAGAGGAATGTCCCGACGGAAACCCAAAAAATGGACCCGATCCTCAATGCCTAAGTCAGAAGCTAACTGCTGGATCTGATCTAATATGATACCGTCTCCTGCTAATGCCAAATGCACATCAGTAGGACCATTACGAGCAAATGCTTTGAGAAGATCCCGATGACGCTTGCGGGGGATAAACTCAGCTACCGACAAGAATAAGGGTGTTTGTACTCCTAAACCCAGTTCTTGCCGCACTCGTCGTATTTCTGCTGGAGGCAGAGTATTATTGTCATAACGTTTAATATTGAGTCCAGTACCAGGAATCAGACGCACTCTGTCAGTAGGAACCAGGTTGTATCGCTTGGCTGCTTGTTTATCCTCATCATTAACTACTACTAGATAGTCAGTCCAGGCTCCAGCGAGCTTTTCTAGGGTTAAAAAAATAGCATTACGATGGATAGCTCCTCCCTGGTAAAAATGAAAGCCTTGGGCTGTATAAATCATTTTAAATTTACCCTGTTTGCGGCAATTATTCAGGGCTAAACGAATTACAAAGGCAGCTACTGGTGTGGTGACATTTACCAAATCGTATTCATTTTTATCAAATACTGCTTGGATTTGTTGAGGAGCCTTAAGCAAGTTTTTGGGATTTAAAGGATTACGAAACCACTCTACGTCCCAAACTCGATCAAAAAGTTCTAAGCTTTTTGCATCCTGAGAAATATTAGCAGCCATACCATCTACTTGCCAACCCTGAGCTTGGAAATGACGTGTAATGTATGTAAAAAAGGCTGTTAAAGTTTCGGGAATTGTAGCGACAATTAAAAGTTTTTTCATTGTTATTTATTGTTATTTAAGTAGTCGGACAAAACTAACATTGATTGTTGAAACTAGGGAACAGTAAAGGGGGAACTCTTAACAGTAAGACATTGAGGATTTTTACATTTCTTGACTCAATGAACCAAATTTATGCCCAATTAATTATTTAACCAATTTTCTGTTTTTTTGCGGACATCATGATAAAAGTCAATGCGCAATTGATGCAGCATTTCGTCTCGGTATTCTTGAGCTTTTTCTAAATTGCGAGCTGACATTGCAGCCATACGTCGTGGATCGGTAACCACCTCCTGAATTTTGCTGGCTAGGGCTGTCACATCACCTGGTGGTACAATGTCCTCAGGAGCAAGTAATTCCGGAATTCCACCCACGTTAGAACCTATACAAGGAAGTCCCCGCGCCATTGCCTCCACCATAGCTCTTGGTAATCCTTCTTGGTAAGAGGGTAAAACAAAGAGATCGGCTAAATCCAAGTGATTGCGTACAGCATCCCCAGAAGATAACTGTCCGAGGAAACTACTACGTTTTTCTAATCCCTCGGTAGCAGCTAACACTTTTAATTCCTGACGATACTGACCATCTCCTACCATGGTCAATTTTAAGTTTAAACCCTCTCGCACACAGACAGCCACAGCCTTAATCAGGATGTCTGGGGCTTTATATAATTGAGCCATAGTGCCTACATAGATTAAATTTAAACTACGTGGTTCCTGGAGTTGGGGACGGGGTGTAGCAACTAAAGCTTCATCGGGAAGGTGTACGTCTGATATACCGACTGAGTATTGAGGACAAGGGTATCTCTGCTGTAAAGCCTTTTTAGTGACATAGGCAGCACTACAAGCGATCGCACATTGATGTCGTAGTTCCCGAGTGAATAACCAGCGGAACAATGGACGCAGGGGGTGCTTGATGGAACCGGGAGCAAACACATCATAGGGATCTGCTACCACTTCCACTGCATAGGGATGACCCATTTTCTGTAATTTAGGCATCAAACAAGCACCAAGTTGGGAACTCACCCGTAAAATGACAGCATCTTTGGTATCAACTGCATTCCGGACAGCATGTTTAACTTGCCGAGATTTGAGCAGATATTGCCAAGAACCAACATAATAAGGTACTGGTGCAAAAGAAACGTTTTCACCGTCTGCACGGCGAAAATCACCGGGAACTGATGGAACTTTTCGCACCCGTGCTACTACTCGCACGCTCTCAAAAACTTCAAGATATCGTTGCCAGAATGAATAAGGAAATGCAGTTTGTGTCCATACTTTCCCATCTGGTGTGCTATGAAAACGATGTTCTAATACAACAACAACATTCATAAGTTTATAACCTCTGGTTTGATTAATTAGGGAACAGGGAACAGGGAATAGGGAACAGGGAACAGGGAATGGAGAATAGGGAACAGGGAATAGGGAACAGGGAATAGGGAACAGGGAACTGATTATACAAGGGAAATGATGCTCCTCAACTAACAAAATTTTCTGAACACACATCTTGCACCTGGGCTAAAAAGCGAGGCAGCGCGTTGCGGAGGTCTCCTCCGTTGTAGCGACTGCCGGGGTTTCTTGCAAATCTCTCAGTCTCAAAACCTTAA
>JAAUYD010153792.1_pt1 | contig 39778 bp, 25 predicted proteins | sample 7278101 | NCBI WGS metagenome assembly JAAUYD01 (sample SAMN14350128, study PRJNA611818) | marine sediment metagenome | isolation source: surface marine sediment (0.6m) | place: French Polynesia: Moorea | collected 2018-08
GTTTGAGCGGTTTTATGTTTGTGTTCAAGCTTGCACTCCTACCAAACTTTACCCGTCTTTTACGACGCTTAACCTGTATCCAATTGAGTTGTTAGAAGATTGGTCATTTGTCATTTGTTATTTGTCAAAGCGAAGGAAGAAGGAAGAAGAAAGAAGGAAGAAGGTTTGAGCGGTTTTATGTTTGTGTTCAAGCTTGCACTCCTACCAAACTTTACCCGTCTTTTACGACGCTTAACCTGTATCCAATTGAGTTGTTAGAAGATTGGTCATTAGTCATTTGTTATTTGTCATTTGTTATTTGTCATGAAGGTAAGGTGGATAATGCCCACGCTACTCACTTTTAATTTTTAATTTTTAATTTTTAATTTTTTCTCTTGCGCTGGTATCCATACAGTAAAAATTGAGCCAGTCCCTACAGTAGATTCTACTTCAATTCGTCCCCGATGTAATTCTACAAGTTGTTTGGTTAATGCTAAACCTAATCCAGTACCATCATAGTGACGACGATAGGGTGGATTGAGTTGATGAAACTTTTCAAATAATAATGGTAATTGAGCTTCTGGAATACCAATACCAGTATCTTCTACTTGTAAAACTGCGGTGTTATTTTCTACCCAGATACGCAAAATTACATCGCCTCCTGCTGGTGTGAATTTGATAGCATTAGTTAATAAATTCCAGAGAATTTGTTGCACTCTTCTGGTATCAGCAATAAACCTATCTTCCTGGCGATCTACTTGCAAATCTACTCTGAGATTAACTTGGGCAGTAATTGCTTTGTCTAGTAAAGATTCTACAGTATTCTCTGCTATTTGAATTAAGGAAAATTCTGTAAGATTTAAAACTGCTTTTCCAGCTTCTATTTGTGATAAGTCCAGAATGTCATTAATCATTTCTAACAAATGTTCTCCACTGTCGTGGATGGTTTGCAGATAATCCTTTTGTCGTTGATTTAATTCACCAAAATGCCAGCGTAATAAAGTGGAAGACATGCCAATCACATAAGTTAAAGGAGTTAGTAATTCATGGCTAATTGTGGCGAGAAATTCACTTTTGATCCGGCTAGCAGCTTCGGCAGCAACTAAGGCATCATGTAGTTCTATTGTACGTTCTGTTACTCTCTCCTCAAGATTTTGTTTTTCTTGAGTGAGGGATTGCATTAATTCTGCTTGATGAATAGCAATTGCTAATTGTTCAGCTACAGCTGTGAGTAAATTTTTTTCGTTTTTGCTCCATTGTTTGGGGTGATTACATTGATGAGCAATTAATAGTCCCCAAAGCTTATTTTCAAAGATAATTGGTGCTGCGATAATTGACTTGACTTGAATTTCTCGGTAAAAATTTAACAAACATTCTTCGAGGATAAAAGTTTTTTCCACATCATCCACAGTTAGGGTAAAGCCTTGATGATATTTATGCCAACATTGCTTCTGTTTAATAAAGCAATTTTCTTCCTGGGAACTTAGAACTGAAGGAATGGCATCTGTGGCACGAACTTCGTAGATAATGGAACTACCATATTCCTGCCAAGCTTGTAATGACAAGGAGGATTGTGATGACAATAAGTTCTGTTGAGAAGACTTGCCGTTATTGCTATTTTCTGTATTTAATATTTCACTATTAGCTTGTGAATCTTCAAATTTATAGATGATTAATCTGTCTAACGCCAAAAACTCTCGTACTTGTGTGATTACAGTTGATAAAATTACCTGTAAATCTGTACTTTGACGTATTTGTGTTGTCACTCTATTTAAAAGTTGCTCTTGGGCAATCTGCATTTTTAGAGCATTTTCCACAGGTTGACAAACAGAAACATGAGGATAATTAGATTGTAATGATGCTGTGAAATTATCCTCTGTTTGGGGTAGCATGTATTCTAATAACAACAGGGTAAATTGACTTTGGAAGTTAGCATCATTAGGAGCAACAATTTGCAGATAGTTGTGGATATTTTGATGAGTATGGGAATTAGGATGAAACAAATCTCGTAATTGGAGCAAAAAAGATGCGATTGCTTCACTATTAAATGTTAATCTGGCATTTAGTGTTGATTCTTGAGGAATATATTCCGGGTTATGATTTGGGCTATGATTTCTAAGTGCAGGGAAGGAATTGTTTGGGGAACCAACTAGCAGCCCATTAAACCCATCAGACACAACTACTGTAAACCTTTGCTGTTGCCAATCATCAGGCAAAGGAATTTTTAACAGTAAATCTTCTGTTAAGACTACAGCCTCATTTCTCACATTTTGAGCCATTTGGTGCAACAATTCTCCAAGACGATCAAATACACTCACAGATAAAGTGCAAGAAAAGCTCAAATCAGGAGAAATTAGCATTGTCAAAAATTTAAAATCCGACGAAAGAGTTTGGATAGTGGGTTAACAGTTGTTTTGGGTTAACAGTTGTTTATTGTGCCCTAACCAAAAGTTTAAGACATTCAGACAAAATTATGCATCGAATCAGTGCGACATCGGGAGGATGGAATCCTCTTGGGGATGATATAGTTTTTCTCGAACAAACTCGAGCTCCTTTAGTATTTTTAACGACTGCTGATACCGATATTCAAACTTTGGCATCTGCATTCCCTAAGTTACCCACAGAATTTCCACCATTTAGAGTTGCCAACCTCTTGCAGTTGCAGCATCAAATAAGTATTGATACTTATGCTGAGCAAGTCTTGGAATATGCCCAAGTTATTATTCTACGTCTTTTAGGAGGACGTTCTTATTGGACTTATGGCTTGGAAGTAGTCCAAGAAATTGTGCAACGTAATGGTACATCCCTAATTGTAATCCCTGGAGACGATGCTCTCGATCCCGATTTAATTTCTCATTCCACCCTTGGTTTGAGTAAAGTTAACCAAGTTTGGCGTTATTTTAATGAAGGTGGCACAGAAAATCTTGTTAATGCTCTCAAGTTTATCAGCGATAGTTGTCTGTGTACTAGTTTCAATCCTCCACCACCCCAGGTTGTTCCCCGGGTAGGGATGTATGAGTGGAGGGAGGACAAGTCAAAATTAAAAATTAAAAATTTAAAATCAGGGGAGACAAGGGAGAGAGGGGAGACAAGGGAGAGAGGGGAGACAAGGGAGAGGGGGGAGACAAGGGAGAGGGGGGAGACAAGGGAGAGGGGGAAACAACAAACATCTCCTAATCACCAATTACCAATTACCCATTACCCATTACCAATTCCCAAAGTCGGAATTTTGTTCTATCGTGCCCATTATTTAGCGGGAAATACCAAAGTTATTGATGCTTTGTGTAGCGCTATAGTAGAGCGTAATTTAGAAGTAGTACCCGTATTTGTATCTTCGGTGCGGGAAGTTGATGTACAAGCTGAGTTAAAGCAGTTATTTCAACCCCAAGATGGGGAAGGAATTGCGCTGCTACTCAATACCACCAGTTTTTCCCTAGCGCGATTAGAAACAGAAACACCAGTCTTAGAACTGTGGGAAAACTTAGATGTGCCAGTATTGCAAGTGATTTTAAGTGCTGGTTCCGTGGAACAATGGGAATCACAATGGCAAGGACTTTCACCCAGGGATATTGCCATGAATGTAGCACTACCAGAAGTAGATGGAAGGATTATCACCCGTGCAGTTTCCTTTAAATCTCGGCAAAATCACAACCCCGATTTAGAAACAGATGTGGTAGTTTATGAACCAGTAAGCGATCGCATTGACTTTGTTGCTAATCTGGCTGCTAACTGGGTACGTTTGCGGATCTTATCTCCCCAAGAACGTCGTATAGCCCTAATTTTGGCAAATTATCCCACCCGTGATGGACGTTTGGCTAATGGTGTGGGTTTGGATACTCCCGCTAGTTGTGTGGAAATCCTCAAAGCTTTGCAGTTAGCAGGATATGACATAGAAAATATACCCACTGATGGGGATGAATTAATTACTCGTTTGACTTCTGGAATCACCAATGATTCTGAAGGAAGAGAATTACGTCCAGTATGGCAAAGTCTTTCTTTTACAGAGTATGAGCAATATTTTGCCACTTTACCAGAACAAGTAAAACAAGGCATTAGTGAGCGTTGGGGAGATATTTTCGCAAACAACACAGAATTATCTCCCCCCTCTTCCCCCTCTTCCCCCTCTCCCCTCTCTTCCCCCTCTCCCCTCACTCCCTCCTCCTTCCCCATCCCCGGTATCCAACTGGGAAACATATTCGTGGGTATTCAACCAGCACGGGGTTACGATATTGACCCCAGTTTGAATTATCATGCCCCGGATTTACAACCAACTCACGATTATTTAGCTTTTTATTACTGGGTAAGGGAATGTTTCGCTGCTGATGCGGTAGTTCATGTGGGAAAACACGGTAACTTAGAATGGCTTCCCGGTAAAAGTATTGCTTTATCTGCTAATTGCTATCCCGAAGTGGCTTTTGGTTCCCTTCCCCATTTATATCCCTTCATTGTCAACGATCCAGGAGAGGGTTCCCAAGCCAAGCGTCGCACTCAAGCCGTAATTGTAGACCATCTTACACCACCCCTAACCAGGGCAGAACTTTACGGTTCCCTACAAGAATTAGAAAATCTGATTGATGAATATTACGAAGCAGAAAGTTTAGATCCGCAAAGATTACCAGCAATTAGCGATCGCCTGCAAAAATTACTCATCCAAGAAAACCTCCACCTAGATTTGGGAATCAAGAATAACCCAGAATTAGCAATTAGCAAGATGGATGGTTATCTGTGTGAGTTAAAAGAAGCCCAAATCCGCGATGGTTTACACATTTTCGGACAATGTCCCCAAGGAAGACAACTACGGGATTTAATAGTCGCGATCGCTCGTCATCCCAATCGCCATCATATCGGTATCACCCGCGCTTTAGCTATAGATTGGAATTTAGACTTCGACCCCCTCACCGCTGATTTTAGCCATAAACTCTCCCAAGAGGACTCCCAAATTTTACTTGACAAAAGTGACAAACCATGCATAACCATCGGTGACGCCGTTGAAATTCTGGAAACCCATGCCGCCTCCCTTGTGGAAGAATTAATCATGTGCGGGGGAGGAAACCCCGTCCGTAGGTCTTCCCCCAGTAATGGGCGCAAGCATTGCGCCCCTACGGCATCTTCCACCGTCCTCCACTGGATTCACTCCCGTCTGCTTCCCGCACTGCAACAAACCGATGGGGAAATTACCAACCTTCTACGGGGACTTGATGGTAAATATGTTCCTAGCGCCCCTGCCGGGGCACCTACTAGGGGACGCCCAGAAGTACTACCTACAGGCAAAAATTTTTACTCCGTTGATATCAGGGCAATTCCTACCGAAACAGCCTGGGATGTAGGCAGAAAAGCAGCTGAAGCTTTAATTGAACGTTATACCCAAGAAAATGGAGAGTATCCCAAAACACTAGGTTTATCCATGTGGGGTACTGCTACCATGCGTACTGGTGGTGATGATATCGCCGAAGCCCTGGCTTTATTAGGAGTGCAACCCGTATGGGATGGAGGTGCGCGACGGGTGGTGGATTTTGAAATTTTGCCCCTCACAGTATTAGCACGTCCCCGCGTGGATGTAACCCTGCGGATTTCAGGGTTTTTCCGGGATGCCTTTGCCAATTTAATCGATTTATTTGATCGCGCTGTAGCCGCAGTCGCAGCATTAAAAGAACCACCAGAGGACAATCCCCTTGCGGAACAGGTACGCCAAGAAACAGAATTTTGGACTTCCCAGGGCTTAACTTTAGCAGAAGCACAACAGCGATCGCGCTACCGCATCTTTGGTTCTAAACCAGGGGCTTATGGTGCCGGACTCCAAGGTTTAATTGAATCCCAAAACTGGACAGATGACCAGGACTTAGCCCGTGCTTACATTAACTGGAGTTGCTTTGCCTATTCTACCTCCTCTCCTGGGGGCAAGGATTGTGCCCCTACCTCCTCTTTTGGGCGCAAGCATTGCGCCCCTACCCCATCTCCCCTCTGGGGTACTTCCGCACCAGAAGCCTTTCAAAAACGGCTACAACAAATGCAAGTGGTGTTACACAACCAAGACAACCGCGAACACGATTTACTCGATTCTGATGACTATTATCAATTCCAAGGGGGTCTAACAGCAGCAGTAAGGGCTTTAAAAGGAGAAAACCCCCAAATCTACTTCGGTGATAATTCCATCCCCGCCAAGCCCAAAATCAGGCAGTTACAGGAGGAAATTGCCAGAGTATACCGTTCCCGGGTAGTTAACCCCAAATGGATTGCTGGGGCTATGCGCCACGGTTACAAAGGTGCCTTTGAAATGGCGGCGACCGTTGATTACTTATTTGCCTATGATGCTACAACCAATTGCGTTGCCGACCACATGTACGAAGGTATAGCCCAGGCATATTTATTCGATCCTGTCGTCTGTGAATTCATCCAAAATCACAATCCCCACGCTTTACGTGATATTGCTGAGAGAATTTTAGAAGCACACAAGCGAAATTTATGGCAGGATGTAAATATACAAACACTAGAAAGCCTGCGAAATCTGGTTCATCAAGCCGAAGCAGTAATCGAAGATAAATCAATGGTTTAGGAACAATCTATGGAAAACCTTGCGTATTTACACGTAGCTTTTACCTACGAAGACAGCCTGTCTGGTGAATTGGTTTCCCGTGACTGTGCGTTAAATCAAGCAACAGTCCCTGATTGGAAAAGACTTTCCAGTAGGGCATGGAAGCATCTACTACCCCTTTTCATCACTTTATCAATTCTGAGCGTGGTCAACAGTGCCTTAGCGCTGCAAATAGGTGACCAAGGTCCCTCTGTCAGGAGACTACAACAAAAACTGAAAAATGCTGGCTTTTATCCAGCTACTATCACACGAGTATATGATAAAAACACAGTAGAGGCGGTTCGTAAATTTCAAAAAGCCACTGGCTTACGAGTGGATGGTATTGCCGGTCCTAACACCTTAGAAAAATTAAATAGCTGGCGTCCCTCATCTGCTAGTACCCAAACCAAGAAACCCCAAACTACAGCCACTCGCCAAAGAAGTAACACCAAAGTAGTTGCAACTACAACTACAACTACAACTACCAAAAAATCCAGCAATTCTAACTTCATCGTTCGAGGTAATGAAGGAGAAAAAGTTAGAATTCTCCAAGAAAGGTTGCGAGTAGCAGGCTTCTATTACGGTAACGCTACCGGAATATTTGGTCCGATTACCGAACAAGCTGTGAAAAAATTCCAAAAGGCTTATAACTTACAGGTTGACGGTATCGTAGGTCCTGCAACCCTGGCAAAACTACCACCCATGGGCATCGGTGGTAATCAACAAACTCCTCGAATTCGCACCAGCAAAGATCAGCTAAGGTTGGGCGATCGCGGTGAAGCAGTCAGAGTTCTGCAAGCACAACTGATTAAAGCAGGATATCTCCGGGGAGAACCAAACGGTTACTATGGTGCCTACACCACAGATGCTATCCGACGCTTCCAGGCAAATAATTACCTAGCAGCCAGTGGTATTGCTGGTCCAACCACCCGTGCCAAATTGTATAATTCAGTGAATGCTGATGACAAAAAGCAGTTTAGCGTCCTGGAAATTCAAAGAAGACTAAGGCAAAGGGGTTTTTATAAAGGACCTCTGGATGGCAAAATGGGGAATGACACCAAGCAAGCAATTAAACAAGCTCAGGAATTCTACCAAATTAGTCTTAACGATCTCAAAAACGGACGCTTTTAGCATCCGCTTGAGTTCTAATTGATTACTGTCCAATCGGTTATTTACCTCCCACCAAGGCAATCAGTCTGTTGTAGACTTGTATGCCTTCTAATTTCATTTAGACTGCTATTGTCAGCATTTTCCAAGCACTACAGTGGCATTAACGACCGCTGACACTTGGGACAAACTGCGTGAATAGTCAACTGGCAGTCTAATAGTTGATAACCTTCTTTTTGGGCAGTTTTCGCACCAATTTTCAAGATTGAGTCATTTTTAAACTCAATAGTGGAATTACACCTCACACAAATCAAGTGATGGTGATGATGGGGATAAGGCTGGTTAATTTCATAATGTTTGTGCCCTTCTCCCAATTCCAACTCCCGCAAAATTCCCATCCGCGCCATCAACTTGAGAGTGCGATAAATAGTAGATAGGCTGATGGCTTCCCCGTCCTTTTCTAAACGGTGGTAGAGGTCTTCTGCACTGAGGTGTTCCCCTTGCGGTAACTCTTGAAAAATATGTAAAATTGTTTCTCTCTGGGGAGTTAAACGCCAACCGCGCTCATTTAATTCTGCCTTGAGTGAAGTTGCTGAGTAGACCGTCATAGCTAATTTTTCTCAACAAAGCCTGTTAGTTGAGAATATAGCAAATCATTAGACCTTTTTGCAACAATCATGGCTTATTGAGAATAATTACCAAAAATTTTTGTCAGAGGGGATCGAAAATTGATCTCATAACTTTTTCTGTTGATCCCCAAATAATCAGAGATGCTAAGGTAGGGAACTGGGAAATTGCATTTGACGTAAATGCAAATTAGTTCCCATAAGTCTTGTAACGAATAATTCATAATTCATAACTCAAATTCAATTACGAATCATGAATTATTCTTGACTAACTTAGGGATTCGAGGTAATCGCGGATCAGGTTACGACGCTTGGGTTGACGTAATTTTTGCAGTGCTTTGGATTCAATTTGTCTAACCCTCTCCCGTGAAAGTTCCAAAGCGCGTCCAATTTCTGCTAAAGAGTAAGGATGACCATCAGCCAAGCCAAACCGCATCAGAATTACATCCCTTTCCCTGGTGGTTAAATCAGCCAACAGATTCTGCAAGTCTCTTTGTAAGGATTCTCGCATCAGCATATCTTCTGGGGTAACGCTGTCGGTTTCCAGTAATTCCCCTAATTCAGTATCTTTATCTTTACCAACCTTAGTTTCCAGAGAAACAGAACGAGGTACTCGCAACAGAACTTCCCGCACTTGGGTGGGTGTCATATCCAACTCAACCGCTAGATCATCCAAAGTCGCAGTACGACCCTTTTCTTGGGAAATTTTACGCTGTGCCTTTTTAATTTTATTCAGCTTTTCCGTAATGTGAACTGGTAGTCGAATAGTGCGACTAGAAGTAGCGATCGCCCGGGTAATTCCCTGACGAATCCACCAGTAAGCATAGGTACTAAAGCGATAACCCTTGGTAGGGTCAAACTTTTCTACAGCCCTTTCCAAGCCTAAAGTACCTTCTTGGACTAAATCCAACAACTCCAAACCGCGATTTTGATACTTCTTAGCAACAGACACCACAAGGCGAAGATTTGCCTTAATCATGTGTTCTTTAGCTTGGAATCCAGCAGCCTGAACTTCTTCTAACTCTCGTACAGTTAACTTGGCAACTTCAGCCCAGCGTCGTTTTCCTTGTGCGAGAACTCGCTTAAGTTCAAATACGTCTACACCAGCAGTCTTTGCCCACCGTTCTAGGGAAGGACGATGTCCTAACTCCGATGTCAGTCGTTCCTGAGTTTCTATTATATGAAGATAGAGTGAAATTACCTCATCTCCCTTCTTGGCAGTTTTAGACAATAGTATCCGTAGTCGCAAGTAGCGCTGGACTTTTTGAGCTTCTGAAACTTCTTCATCCCGTCCTAACAAACGAACCCGACCAATTTCTTGTAAATATAAACGTACCAGGTCTGTACTGCGACGATTAGTAGTAGTTGCAAAATTAGTATTCTCAGGGGAAGCAATTTCTAACTCTTCCAAGTTATCTATTTGTTGTAACTCGTTCTCGTCAACAGTAACTTCTGAGTCAAAACCTTGGGTAGATTTTTTGGTTCCGTAGGCGGTATCTGCTGCGTAAAAAGATGTTGCTGGCATAAAAGTCGTCTCAATGGCTCCAGGTAACAATAGATTGCGCTCAGCTAATCAACTGTTGTTATAGTTCCCGTGATTTGCGAAGAACTAACAGGGTTTTCAATTTAATTACAGATTTTTTTTCAAGCATCTGTACTAGTTTCATTTAATACTTAGCTATACAGTTGTCCCCTGCTGTGATTTTGATTGAACCAATGGCTATTCAAATATACAGCTGGACTTTGATTAGCTAACTACACAGTCAAATTATAAGTCTTGTTTGGTCTTGACTGTAACTTGGATAACATGGTATAAACATAAACAAAGTAAAAATCTATATTACCGATATAGTCCTATCTACATAACTATGTCGGTGGTTTCCTGATGCTTTACAAAATTTTCATGGCTAGAATTTTGGGAATAGGGAATAGCCCTCTTGTGTCACTCTGGGAAGAGAAAAATAAATGTAGGTTGGGTAGAACGAAGTGTAGACGACGGTCGGGAGGCTTCTCGGAGAGTAACCCAACAATCAGTAGATCACAAAGTTTTTTAGAAGCCTTGCCATATCGATATTTCAGCAAAACATTGGTGTATCGTGAAAGCACGTTTTAATCAGCGTTTCAGGCGATACCGTTAGTTGTCTTGAAGCCAAAGCGAATAAACTCATGCTGAATAAAGAGGGATAGGGAATAGGGAAGGGGGAGAAACTCCGCGCCTGTTGGGCGCAAGCTTTGCGCCCCTACAAATTCGACGCCTCCCAATGCCGAGTGGAAATCTTCATTTAATCTCAGCCCATACAGTACCTTTAGCCCCTATGCTAGCGATGGGGGTTATCAGCGAGTCAAAAGTTAAAAGTCATAGACGCGTTAGCACAACTGCTGGCAATGCTTCTAATTTTTTACTGCGTGCAAATTAAATGTCCAACAGCCATTAGCACCACATAGTTGGCTTTGCTGTTGATAATTAACTCCCACAAAGAACAGACAGACAGACGATGAATATGCTAGATACCGCTATTGAGAACATTGTTGCCCGGGAAATCCTCGACTCCCGGGGTAGACCAACTATAGAAGCAGAAGTACATTTGGCTGGGGGTGCTATGGGACTAGCACAGGTTCCCAGCGGTGCCTCTACGGGCACTTTTGAGGCACACGAACTGCGGGATGGGGATAAAAGCCGTTATAGCGGTAAAGGCGTGTTGAAGGCGGTGCAAAACGCCAAAGAGGGACTTGCCCCGAAATTATTAGGAATGGATGCCCTTAACCAAGAACTAATTGACCGGACGATGATTTTCCTGGATGGTTCTGCCAACAAATCACATCTGGGTGCAAATGCAATTCTGGCTATTTCCCTAGCAACAGCAAAAGCTGGGGCAGATGCTTTAGCCATTCCCCTCTACCGTTATTTGGGAGGTCCATTGGCGAATTTGTTGCCAGTACCACTGATGAATGTAATTAATGGTGGTGCCCACGCTGCTAACAATGTGGATTTTCAAGAATTCATGATTGTTCCCATTGGTGCGTCTTCTTTCCGGGAAGCACTGCGTTGGGGTGCGGAAGTATTTGCCACTCTTGCCAAAGTATTAGACGACAAGGGTTTACTTACTGGTGTGGGAGATGAAGGTGGTTTTGCCCCCAACCTGGAGTCAAATCAGGTAGCTTTAGAATTGCTGGTGGCTGCTATCGAGAAAGCTGGTTACAAGCCAGGGACAGAAGTGGCTTTGGCTTTGGACGTAGCTGCTAGTGAGTTTTACAAAGATGGACAATATGTCTATGACGGTAAACCCCACTCCCCAGGAGAGTTTATTGATTATATGGCACAGCTGGTTAGCCAGTATCCTATTGTTTCCATTGAAGATGGCTTACACGAGGAAGATTGGCAAAATTGGCAATCCCTTACTATTAAAATTGGTGACGGCGTACAGTTGGTAGGGGATGACTTATTTGTTACTAACGCTAAGCGCTTACAACAGGGTATCGAACAAAAAGCTGGTAACGCCATCTTAATTAAGCTAAATCAAATTGGTTCCCTGACAGAAACCCTGGAAACCATTGATTTAGCTACCCGTAACGGTTTCCGTTCCGTAATTAGTCACCGTTCCGGAGAAACAGAAGACACTACTATCGCTGACTTAGCCGTAGCCACCCGTGCTGGACAAATCAAAACTGGTTCCTTGTGTCGTAGTGAACGGGTAGCGAAATATAACCGCTTGCTACGTATCGAGGACGAACTAGGCGATCGCGCTGTTTATGCTGGTGCTGTGGGAATGGGACCAAAGTAAGGATTGGTAATTGGTAATTGGTAATTGGTAATTGCTAATTGCTAATTGGTGAGGCACTGCGGTCTACTCTATGATAGGCTGCGTTACTCTCCGAGAACGCTGAACGGGAACGCGTCTATGGCGCTTTCCGTCGTAGACACCCCAAGGGTGGCTTCTCGTAATCCCCATTACCCATTACCTATTACCCATTACCCATTACCCATTACCCATTACCCATTACCGAATTAAGGATAAAATCCTAACTTCGGTAATCCTAGGGTTTCTTCCCAACCCATCATAATGTTCATACACTGAACTGCTTGACCTGCTTGTCCTTTAATTAGGTTGTCAATTGCTGACATCACAATTATGCGACCTGTGCGCGGGTCAACTTCTATACCTATGTAACAAAGATTGCTACCGCAAGCCCATTTGGTTTGGGGGTAAACCCCAGGATCACAAACTTTTACCCAAGGGGAATTACGGTAAAAGGCTCTATAGATGGTAATTAAATCATCACGAACTAAACCAGGGTCACGGAGAGTGGCGTATACTGTTGCTAAGATACCCCTGACCATAGGTATGAGGTGGGGTGTAAATTGCACCATTACTTCATGCCCTGCCAAATTGCTGCAAATTTGCTCGATTTCCGGGGTATGGCGGTGACGGGCGACGCCATACGCCCCCAAGGAGTTATCTGCCTCCGCAAGTAACATGTTAATTTTGCCTTGGCGTCCACCACCAGATGTGCCGGATTTAGCATCAATAATGGCAGTTTCCGGCATAATTAACCCTTGTTTGAGTAGTGGTGAAAGGGCAAGTAAACTAGCAGTAGGGTAACAACCGGGACAGCCAATGATTTGTGCTTCGGCGATGCGATCGCGGTACAATTCTGGTAGTCCGTAAACTGCTGCTTCTGCTGTAGTGTGATCGCTTCTTTGGTTACCATACCAAGTGGTGTAAGTTGCCAAATCTCTGAATCGATAGTCTGCACTTAAATCAAGAACTTTGCATCCTCGTTCGATCAGTTGGGGTGCGATTTGGCAAGCTAGACCATTGGGGAGGGAAAGAAATACTATTTCCGTGCGGTGGGCAATAAGTTCTGGATCTACTGCTTCTACGGTCAAATCAACTGTGGATGCTAGATGAGGATAAATATCCGCAAAGGGTTTTCCGGCGCTACTCTCTCCTCCTAAATAAACTAGTTCAACTTCTGGATGATCCATCAGTAGGCGTACTAATTGTACTCCGCCATAGCCTGACGCGCCAACGATGCCAACGGGTACGCGTCTAAAATTGCCCATGTTCTGAAATCCTTATCCCATGAATGTTAATCTACTATCAGCTAAAGGCTAATAGCTTGTAAATGAACTATGTATGATTGCTGTTTTACAGTTTTTGCACTTTTAAGTACTAAAACCCAATTTTAACGGCAGGCATTTTCGCTATCTTATCGAATCATTGTTGGTATTTTTCTGGAAACTCAAAAAGGAGTTACAATCAAATATAAGCTTTATGTTAAAAAAAATTTACTTATACTAGCTGGAAGTCTCTGTGTCCCAATCTCCTACTACCTCCAACCCAGATTTAAAATTTGACTCCATAGATGCTGCCTTGGCAGATTTAAAAGCTGGTCATGTCATTGTGGTGGTAGATGACGAAAACCGGGAAAATGAAGGCGACGTGATTTGTGCTGCCCAATTTGCCACACCAGACACAATTAATTTTATGGCGGTGGAAGCACGGGGTTTGATTTGTCTGGCTATGACGGGCGATCGCCTAGACCAGTTAGATTTACCATTAATGGTAACTAATATTACGGATACTAACCAAACGGCTTTCACTGTCAGTATTGATGCCGGACCCCATTTGGGTGTCACCACTGGTATTTCCGCAGAAGACCGTGCCCGCACAATTCAAGTGGCACTTAACCCCGAAACCAAACCCGATGATTTACGTCGCCCCGGTCATATTTTCCCCATCCGTGCTAAGGAAGGAGGAGTATTAAAACGAGCAGGGCATACGGAAGCATCCGTAGATTTATCGAGATTGGCAGGACTATATCCGGCGGGGGTAATTTGTGAAATTCAAAACCCCGATGGTTCTATGGCGCGGTTACCAGAATTATTTGCATATGCCCGCCATCACCAGTTGAAAATTATTAGCATTGCGGATTTAATTAGTTATCGCTTACAACATGACCGCTTAATTGTCCGGGAAACTGTAGCTGATTTACCTACTGAGTTTGGTCTGTTCCAAATTTATGCTTACCGTCACACCCTAGATAATTCTGAACATGTTGCCATTGTTAAGGGAGACCCCTCCCAGTTTCAGGATAACCCGGTGATGGTGCGGATGCATTCCGAATGCTTGACGGGGGATGCTTTGGGTTCCCTACGTTGCGATTGTCGGATGCAGTTGCAAGCAGCATTAAAAAAGATTGAAGATGCAGGACAAGGTGTAGTTGTATACCTGCGGCAAGAAGGACGGGGCATTGGTTTAGTTAATAAGTTAAAGGCATATTCTTTACAGGATATGGGGCTAGATACCGTAGAAGCAAATGAGCGTTTGGGCTTTCCTGCTGACCTGCGGGACTACGGTATGGGGGCGCAAATGCTGATGGATTTGGGTGTACACAAGATTTGTTTGATTACCAACAATCCCCGTAAAATTGCTGGTTTGAAGGGTTATAGTTTGGAAGTGGTGGACCGGGTTCCCCTACTGATTGAGTCTAATGACTACAACACCAATTATTTGGCTACTAAAGCGAAAAAATTGGGTCACATGCTGTTACAAACTTATTTAGTTACAGTAGCGCTACACTGGCAAGATGACCCCCAAGCAGTTACGGAACGTTATGAACGCTTGGAGAAGTTACGGCATTTAGCTAAAAGCCATAATTTATTATTACAGGAAGAAGCCCGTCCTGTGGGCATAGCCTTGTTTGATCAACCATCCTTAACAGCCCATTTGGGGTTAGATCAGCCACAAATGGCAGCCCATGACTGGTATCAGCAGCAGAATCATCCTTACTTGCAGGCGATCGCGGAAATTTTGGATAGTTTAGGAACTTTTCCTTATATCCAAAAGCTAGAATTTATTGTCTCTCCGGGTACAGATCCCCTCAGTCACCTACAAGTAGGATGCGATCGCCTCAGTTTTCCCTTGAGTCAGCTACCTTCGTCAATTTGCGACAAGTTGGAGACTCAGAAAATTTATAGTTTTGTTAGATAAGCTATCTCAAATGTCGCATTCTTGACGTAAGGATTGGGCGCAAGCATTGCGCCCCTACATATGTATCAATATTTTCGTGAATTGGTATAGTTTTTTGGGAAATGGAATTCTTGCTCTAGCGCTATAGTTTTTGGGGGAGTGAAATCCTTACTGTAGCCCTATATAGGGGTTTTCGGTTGAGTGTAGACGCATTAGACACGGAGTGGCTTCCCGCAGGGTAGCGGCTTCTCGTAGAGTGGTACACAAATTTTCCCTCTCCTTACCATAGACACGGAGTGGCTTCCCGTAGGGTAGGAGAGGGGTGGCTTTAGCCGGGGTGAGGTGAGCGCATGTATTCCACAAGCGTGAAAACCGCTATAGTTTTTTGGCAAATGGAATCCTTACTATAGCGCTATAGTTTTTGGGAGGCAAATGGAATTGTGACTGTAGCGCTATAGTTTTTGGGAGGCAAATGGAATTGTGACTGTAGCGCTATAGTTTTTGGGGGGGAATGGAATTCTTGCTGTAGCGCTATAGTTTTTGGGAGGGAAATGGAATTGTGACTGTAGCGCTATAGTTTTTGGGAGGGAAATGGAATTCTTGCTGTAGCGCTATAGTTTTTTGGGGGAAATGGAATTCTTGCTGTAGCGCTATAGTTTTTGGGAGGCAAATGGAATTGTGACTATAGCGCTATAGTTTTTGGGAGGCAAATGGAATTCTTGCTGTAGCGCTATAGTTTTTTGGGGGAAATGGAATTCTTGCTATAGCGCTATAGTTTTTGGGAGGGAAATGGAATTGTGACTATAGCGCTATAGTTTTTGGGAGGGAAATGGAATTGTGACTATAGCGCTATAGTTTTCGGGGAGTCACACATCTTGCACCAAGACTAAAAACCAATACAGTTGAGTTAAATCAAAGCTTTTAGTAAGGCTTGCAGCTTAAGTTGAATTTCCGCCATTTCTTTGTCTGGATCGGAACCCGCAACAATACCCGCACCAGCGTAAAGTCTTGCGCGATCGCCATCTATTAATGCGGAACGAATTCCCACAATAAATTCACAATTTCCCTCAGAGTCTACCCATCCCAGGGGTGCAGCATATAAACCCCTTTCAAAGCTTTCGTAGCGGCGAATTTCGGCACAGGCTAATTCTGCTGATGCACCCGCTACTGCTGGTGTGGGATGTAATTGGGCGACAATTTGTAAGGGATGGACGTTAGCTGGAACTAAGGCTGTAATGGGTGTCCATAAATGTTGGATATTAGATAATTGTCGCAGTCTGGGTGCTAAAGTTTGGGGTAATAAACCCAGTTGAGATAGACGTTGAGTAATAAAATCAATTACTAATAAATGTTCATGTTTTTCCTTGTCGCTATTGAGTAAGCGATTGGCGTTACTAGCATCTTCTGTGGGTGTTTCACCCCTGGGTGCAGAACCAGCTAAAGCATCGGTAATTAACTGTCTATGGTGGATGCAAATTAAACGTTCTGGACTAGCACCAATAAAGTTTTGTCCCTTACCATTACTAATGGAAAATATATAACAATTAGGATGTAGTTGCCGTAGTTTTTTTAATGATTGTAATAAATTAAATTTAGTGTTTGAGGTAACATCTAGAGCATTTGCTAATACAATTTTACTTAAACGATTAGAACGAATAGTTTCTAAAGCTGATAATACAGAGTCTTTAAATTTATCAGGATTTGTGACATATTTTCTACTGAATTGTGGTTCTAGGATATAGTGGTTAAGGGAAGAATATTTAAAAGAATTTATAGTTTCTATATTGTTCCAAAAATTTTGCAAAGTTTTAGATATATTTAGGTTTTTATCAATAATTATATTAGTAACTAAGATACATTGTTCTTTTTTTAAGGCTACTTGCCAACGGGGAAGAAAAATAGTAGTTTCTGGAAAAGGGTAATCTGTTTGTAGGTGGCGGTCAAAAAAACCAAATCCACAAAAAAAATGAGGTTTGGAAAAAGGTAAATTATTGGTATAAATGCCAGGAAAAATATTTATATTACCTATGACTTCATTAATAAAATATTCTGCTTTTTGGAAACGTTTTTTGCCAGTAATTTCGATTTGAGAAACAGCACCAACAGCTGCAATAATTTCTTTTTTACCTTGATTTTCCCAATAAAAATTTAGTTCATTTGGTTGGGTAATGTTATCAAGTACTACTAATGGATCAACTAAGTCTATTTCTAGGGCAATACTGGCGATTTGGGTATCGTTGTTTTGCTGGCAATTTCGCTTAACCGCTAAAAGAAATTGGCATATTTCCTGATTATATACAAAAAACTGGGCAGGGCATGGTGAAACTGTCATGGATCTAGGAATAGTAAATTTTTTTTAAGTTATCTTCCTAAGACGTGAACAATTATGGTCGTATTTCTACAGGTAGCACAAATAGCTGCCGTTTAACCAGCGTAGAATGGTTTGTCATGGGAGGGTGTTGTAGTACCTTGACATGGCGAACCAGTTGACGGTGTGAAAGTTCAGCTTGGGAATTTTCCACAACCTGGTTAATCAGCTACTTGTAAATCTAAACTTTCCCCATTCCTTTGAGGTTACCACTAATCTACAATCATACTTTATACTTGAGTTTATTAATTACAAGTGATGACTATAAAACTGAGTTCATATCCTCACAGAAAATTATGGATGGCGGCAATTAAACCGCCAATGTACAGCGTTGCGATTATGCCCATCTGGGTGGGAACTGCTGTAGCTTTTGCGGAAACAAAGATATTTAATGCCGGAATTTTTTCGACTTTTTTAACTGCAGCAATTTTAATTCTCGCTTGGGAAAATCTCAGTAATGATGTCTTTGATTCTGCAACGGGTATTGATAAAAATAAACTCCATTCTCTGGTGAACTTAACCGGAAATAAACAATTGATATTTTGGTTGGGAAATGGCTGTTTAGCTTTGGGTTTACTGTTGATACTAGGAATAGCTGTTTGGCAAAAAGACTTAACGGTAATTGCCATAATTTCCCTGTGCTGTGTCTTGGGATATCTTTACCAAGGACCCCCATTTAGATTAGGATACCAGGGTTTAGGGGAAATTTTGTGCTTTTTTGCTTTTGGTCCTTTGGGCATAAGTGCTGGTTATTATAGTCAAACCCAAAGTTGGTCATGGACGAGTTTAGCAGCTTCGGTAATTGTTGGTATTGCTACTTGTTTAATTTTATTTTGTTCCCATTTTCACCAAGTTGAAGATGACTTAGCAGCAGGAAAGCGATCGCCAATTGTCCGTTTAGGAACCGAAAAGGGTGCCCAAGTTCTCACATGGTTTACTGGTAGTATTTATGTTTTGACGGTGATATTTATATTGAGTGGCTTTTTCCCTATATGGACAGTACTAAGTTTTGTCAGTTTACCTTTTGCCATTAAACTATGTCGCCATGTCCAAGAAAATCATCATCAGCCAGACAAAGTCAATAACTGTAAATTTATTGCCGTAGCGGTGCATTTTTGGAGTTGTTTGACATTTGGTTTGGGTTTTATTTTTTCAGTCATCGTTAGTGGTTAGTGGTTAGTGGTTACAAATAAGCATTTGCATTCCAAAAACCCTGATTTATCTAGGTATTACTCCCTTCCCGCTCTTACGAATACCGATGGAATTAGACACATAGACGCGCAGCGGCTACTTTCTCCAAGCCACTACTCTACGAGAACACTACGTGAACGTGTCTACCCTGCGGGTAGGAAAGAAGGAATTAAAGATAGGTAATCTTACACCACCGAAGGGAGTAAGGCTAACAAAAGCCTATTAAGGGACAAATACTAACCACTAACTTCCATTACCAGCTACAGAATGTCAGTAAACCACAAACTTTTGAAAACGAACGTAAAAATAGGGGTTTCAGCTATCCCGGATCAGGAAGCAAACACCATTGGTAATAAAGCGATCGCTTGAAGGTAACTAGGAGTATTGTCTAAAATACTCAATTTAACGTTGTTTTGTGAGTTTTGTGATATTCCTGGTTTTAGTTGAAATGTCCAGATGGTAAGACTTCTAAAAAACTTTTTGGTTTACTGAATGTAGGTTTTAGTTTAAGTACGCAAGAACCACAAAGTATGACTAAGTGATTTAATGTAAAATTAGTGATTTATCAATTCGATTTTCGACCCTATCAGCGGAGATTTACTCGTCCTCTGACTACCAATCATGGTACTTGGGATATCCGCGAAGGAATTATCATCTGTCTGTGGGATGAAATTGGGACAATAGGTTGGGGGGAAATTGCCCCCATTAGCTGGTTTGGTTCGGAAACCTTACAACAAGCTTTGGATTTTTGTCGTCAGTTACCAAGGGAAATTACCCAGGAGATGATTTTCTCTATCCCCGATGCATTACCCGCTTGTCAGTTTGGTTTTGAGTCAGCGTGGGAGATGGGGAGATGGGGAGAGGGGGAGATGGGGAGATGGGGAGAGGGGGAAGAGGGGGAAGAGGGGGGAGAGGGGGGAGACAATTCACTTTTAACTCGTAACTCCTCGCTGTCTTATAGTTGTTTGCTACCACCAGGGGAAGCAGCGTTAGAAGTGTGGGAAAATCTGTGGGAGGAGGGATACCGCACTTTTAAATGGAAAATCGGTGTGGGTGCGATCGCCTATGAGTTGGAAGTTTTGCAAACCTTGGCACAAAAATTACCTACTTCGGGGAAACTACGATTAGATGCTAATGGTGGACTTAGTTATGAGGAAGCAGAAATATGGTTGAAGGGTTGCGATCGCTTACCTGTGGAAATTGAATTTCTGGAACAACCTTTACCTGTGGGGGAATTCCAGGGAATGCTGAAGTTAAGTAGTTCTTATCAAACTGCGATCGCTTTAGATGAATCTGTGGCGACATTGAAGCAATTAATTAATAGTTATTACCAAGGTTGGAGAGGGATTTTTGTTGTTAAACCGGGAATAGCAGGTTCACTATCACGTCTGCGGGAATTTTGCCGAAATCATGAAATTGATGTTGTTTTTTCTTCTGTGATGGAAACGGCTATTGGTAGACAAGCTGCACTCCAATTAGCTGTTGAATTATCTGCAACAAATCGGGCAGTTGGTTTTGGTATTAATCATTGGTTTACTGAAGATGAAGAATCCTGGTTAAAAAATTTATGGAATGGCTTTTAGATGTTCTTAAACAGCGCAGTGATGATGATTGGCTTATTGGTGTTGACAGGATTCAACTACAGCAATTAACAACAGAATTATATTTAGAATTAAGGCAAGTTATACAAACGGAAAAGACACCAAAAATAATCTTAGCTGAACGGGAACCAGTCCGATTTTTAGCATCTTTTTTGGCAGGTTGTGCGGTTGGATGTCCTATTTTTCTTTGTAATCCTGACTGGGGACAACAGGAGTGGCAACAAGTATTTGATTTAGTACAACCAGATATTATTTGGGGACAATTATTAGTTCAAAAAGGCAATTTTACTGGTTTAAATAAAAAACCGCAGAGGACACAGCGAAAAGTGCGGTCATGGGAAGCCACTCTCGTGCGGAGGTTCCCTCCGTTGAGAGAAGTGGCGTGGTTTCCCCCAGGAGCAACTTTTCAAGAGAGAGAACACAGAGAAAGAGAAGAAGAGGATAATTTTATCAGTTGGTTTACCATTAGGAATTACCAATTACCAAATTATATTTTTATTCCTACTGGTGGTTCTTCAGGTAATATTAAATTTGCCATTCATACATGGGAAACTTTAATGGCATCTGTCAGGGGATTTAGAGAATATTTTAAATTAAATCAAGTTAATTCTTTTTGTGTATTACCGGTATATCATGTCAGTGGTTTAATGCAATTTATGCGTTCTTTTACCAGTAGTGGCAAATTAGTAATTACACCCTTTAAACAAATAGAATCTACAATTAACTGGGATATAGAACCATCAGATTTTTTTATTTCTTTAGTCCCAACTCAATTACAACGTCTATTAGAAAATCCCAAATTAAGCAACTGGTTATCTCAATTTCAGACCGTACTTTTAGGAGGTGCACCAGCTTGGCAAGAACTACTAAACAAAGCAAAATATCATCAAATTCGGTTAGCACCTACCTATGGAATGACAGAGACAGCTTCCCAAATTGCTACTCTTAAACCGGATGATTTTCTCAATGGTAAAATCAGTAGCGGTAAAATACTTCCCCATGCTAATGTTAGTATTTGCAATCAAAAAGGAGAAATATTAAATACCAATCAAATTGGCAATATTACTATTACAGCAGAATCTTTATTCCTGGGTTACTATAATTCTTCCTTTTTTCCTAATTACAATCACCAATTACCAATTACCAATTACCAATTACCAACTTTCTCAACAGATGATTTAGGTTTTTTAGATTCCCAAGGTTATTTAAATATTATCGGTCGTAATAGCAACAAAATTATTACAGGTGGTGAAAACGTCTACCCGGAAGAAGTAGAATCAGCTATCAAAGCGACTAAAATGGTAACAGATGTATGTGTCATTGGCATACCAGATAAACAATGGGGACAAGCAGTAACAGCAATTTATATTCCCCAAAATTCCCATACATCTATCTTACAAATTCAGGACTTACTCAAAGGTAAAATCAGCAAATTTAAAATACCTAAACATTGGATTCCCGTCCCCAAACTTCCCCGTAACAACCAAGGAAAAATCAACCGTCAACATCTAAAAAAAATCGCTACCAAATATCTCAAAAAACTCACATAATCTCTCTTGATTTTCTTCTCTCTGTGTTCTCTGCGTCTCTGCGGTTAATTTCTAACCATTTCTTCGCTTCTTCCGGCAAATTCCTCTTCTTTCTCACACTCGCATCAATACAAACATGCCTAGTTATTGCCTTAGCAACCACCATTTCATTCACAATAATTTCATAATTAATCTCAAATTTATCATCACTAATTTTTTGCGGATTTAAACTAACAACTAACTTCTCACCACAAGATAAAGGACGGAAAAAATCCACGTTAGCATGAACAATAGGAAAAGCCACGGATGGGTTAGTAAAAAATTGTTGAATATCAATACCTGACGCAGCTAAAGATTCTTCATAAGCTTCATGACAAATAGTTAATATATTGGCAAAATAAACTACTCCAGCAGCATCAGTATCTTGAAATCTTACAGTACGGTGGTATGTGAAAGACATTGGTAAAAGGGAATAGGGAATAGGGAATAGGGAATAGGGAATAGGGAATAGGGAATAGGTTTTTTTTATTAGACTTCTTACCTGAGGTTGGGAACTCTTAAGGGTAAGGAAGAGTACCATTAATAATCTGTTGCCTGTTGCCTGTTGCTTGTTACCTGTTGCCTATTGCCTTCCTCTTGTAGGGGGCACTTTTGCAAGAGGTCTATTGTTCTAGTTTAAAGGTTGATATACATCAGGAAAACCAGGATTAAGATAAGGATAACGCAAATCAATTCCTAGACGAGCAAAATGTTGACGAATTGATCTCATTTTTCCTTCATGAGAATTGTTACCTTTTTGCCAAGCTTCTAATAAAGCATTAGCGACAATTTGACACCGATTTATCCCAAAACTTTCCTGTGCTGCAAATTTTGGGTTTGGTTCTTGTGCAAAACTAACTCCTGGTGCCAAAAATTTGGTAAATAAGGGAATTTCTGGCTGAAAATGACATTTATGCTTTGTATAGATAGCCTGAAGAACTTTTCTGACTGCTGGATAGTTTTGGCTTTCAAAGTAAAGTATCCCCGCATCATAGCGGTTATATCCTTGAATATTATACGGCAACTTGAAGCTAAAGGGAACCAAACCATTATTGAGTTCAATTGTCAAGCTTGACATCAAAGCGATCGCACCTTCTGGAGTGATATTAAAGTAAATTCTTCCTCCTCCGGGATTGGTGTCTAAATCTCCTGATTCCTGGTGAGCAACGTTACCCATTGCCACATAAAAGCCATTTTGCAGGCGATTTTTAGGCATCCAGATAGCAATTAATTGACCCTTTTGAGGAGATTGCACCGGGGGTTTAATTTGCCATTCTGCTTCCACATGCAATGTCAAACCCCCTTTAGAAACTGCTAGACTACCATCAGGTTCCTGACGCAATACTCGCCAACCAAAATCATAGTAACCCGTACCAGAATTAGATGCATGTAGTTGTTCGTAAAATTGCCAATCAATCTCAAAAATAGAATTATTATCTAAATTTTGACCTCGTAAATATTTATCAAAATTATCAATATTTTCAGCTAATATTATTTCTCGGTTGCCGCTATAATAAATTTCATAAATAACATTACGTAAAAACATTATTCGATATTTACGCTGTGTTTCTACCGAACTTTTTTGCAGTTGACCTGCAATTTTTCTCGGCAACAAAAAGGGTTGATAATTGGAATGATAAATACAAAAATCATCCCCAATCATGATATTGCTAACAATATCTAAGAGATGACTTTCCATTTCCTTATGAGTATAAAATTCTAACATTACTCTAAGATTACATTTATGATTTGATATGATTTGAAAAGGTTATTTTAGATGGTTCTACGGTACTTGTGATGCTAAATATAGTCCCGATTAAGTATCTGTAGGATGCGTTATGACTTTAGTCTAACGTACCAATATCTCCCAAGAGATATTGCCTAACACACATCTTCCACCTGGGTTGTGAAACCGGGTTTATGAACGAAAAATTGGGGTTTTAACAAGTCAATATTCGCATCGGAACCCGGTTTCTCGATGCTTGCCCTTGAATGGTGCAAGATATGACCTAACGGGGTAACCCTGCATTTAGTCATCTCCGGAGGGCTATAGCAAAACCCTACAATATACAATGGGTCAGTTGCGTAAGTCCTGTTTAATTTATTCCATTTACTTAACAACCGCGCAAACGTGTTTTGGGGTAATAAATACGCAATAAATTCTGCTCTTGTTGTTGTTGGGGGATTTTCTCTAATTTTGCTACAGATTGAATCAGTTCTAATTCAGAAATCCCAAATATCTTGATTACAGATTCCTGAGGCATAATTAATAAAGTTTTGGCAAATTCAAAGATATATGTACCAAGATTCTCAAAGTATTTATGGCGATTAATCTTGTCTTGGAGTTGATAAATTAATCCTAAACCTGCAAACTGAACGACTCGCAAAATAAAGTCCCGACGATAATTCAAAATCATCCCAAAGGTATCGAGATAAGCACTCATCAAGGCAAGTATTGAAGGTTGAACAACTTCCAAAGGTATCAGTGCCAAATTTAGAGACTCTTCTAATTCTATGGTGTAGTCTACCACCAAACTATCTAGCCACATCCCTAAATAACTTGCCAGTAAAGTTCCTAAATCAAAGGCTGGATCTCCCCAAGATGCAGCTTCCCAGTCAATTAGTCTTACCAAGCAATTATCAAGCCGTTCCCAGCGGGAATGTACTAAGATATTCTCTAATTTCAGGTCATTATGAGTTAAACAGCAAGGATGCCATTCATATGCTAATTGAGCGATCGCAGCTTCTAGGCTTTCGTAGCGTTGATAGAGAGCATAAAATTTCAACCCATCCCCGGGTATCTGACCAAAAATTTCTGGTCCTATGGAACCTATACCTTGGGCTGGATTGTAAAATTGATAGCGAAATTGTCCTTGTGGAGCTGTTGACATAAACTCCCGATATTCTCGACAATTAAAGGTAGTACGATGTAGTGTTGCTAAACTATTGCCCACAGCAGTGGCGATCGCTTCTGGGAAAGCCTCATTTTGCTGATAAAATGAAGCAAGTTCTACATATTCCTGCAAATACTGACGCACCAGAATGGAATTGTTCTGATCGAAATGCAAAACTAATGATGTGATTGCAGAAATATTTGCTAATACAGGAAAGCTATCTAGCAGTTGTTTAAACAGCCACTCATTAAAAAACTCTTGAGGTATTTCGTTGTTTTTACCATTGCCTTCCTGTTTTACAAGTAACTTGTGATTCTTTGCTGATATACTTACCAGAAAGTTAAAGTTATTGCTATTTTTTGGTAATTTCTGTGCAAAAGCAGCTCCATCTTCTGAGCTACACAGACCTGCATCTTGCAGATACTGGATAACGTTGTGAGAAGACAGTGAAAGTAACATGTGTGATTTCCTATAATTAATAAGATGGCTTGAAAAATCAGCTATCTCAGCATTTTTGTGGACAATACTCTGTATTTAGTGGATAGCAACTACTGTACGAATATTAATCTGAATTTTTCTATTCTATTAATATCCGATTTTTTGCTACAATACTTGCCAAAGTGGCAATTGAACCTTGATTCTTACTTTAAATTTTACATCTATACAGGGTTAAATCTTTACAAAATTGAGAATTTTTACTGACATTGCCATTGTCTATTTCTTGATTTGTGGTTGCAAAACTATTATTAAGGCTCTATTTTTACTATTTACCAATAACCATAAATTACAATGAATATTGTTTGATGTCCGGATAAAATCAATTCATTTTTTATCTTACTACTTTATCTGTACATAATATCTCGTATATCAGTTTTCTCCTGTTGAAATTACTTGGTATCATGGTGAAACAATCAATGACTATTATTGAAACAATCTTCGTAACTTACCATTAAATTTATCAATTTATGTACTGTCTGCTGAAAAATATATTTTTGTACTTTTTGCCACCTTTTAATTATCAATTCAGAAAGTTTTATTATTAGGACTTACGCAACTGGGATATTGATAGTGTTTGTAGTAAGGGTTTTAACCCGGATTTTGAGTAGAGATGTAGCAATGCTACGTCTGTACTACTCACTACGAACCAAAAGTTTATTTTTGAATGTGACACGTGGCTTTAGTCCTGATTATTTTGGGGAAATTGTTACTAGGGAACAATCTTATAGATTTTGCGACATGAATAACATTTATTTTTTTTAATTTACAAAACTGCTTACTTACAAATATGATTTGGTGCTTAAGAGTCATCTAAGTGGGAAACGGGTAACTTTGAATAAATAGTAGCCGAAACCCTTGTAAAATCCATATTTTTGCTCCATGAGTGTTTGTTTCATTCTTATCAAGGGGTTTTAATAATTTTGACTTTGGTATTTTCATGCATCCTGGTATACCCAGTTAATGATGTCTACTTAGTTATTTTTTACTAATATCTCAATGATGACCAATTGCACAACCAGGTTTCACCCCCTATCTTAATTTTCTAGAAAAATGCTGGAATGGGTAACTATAAGAAGGAATTTCTCCCTCTTCTCCCTCATCCCCCAGATAGAAATCCGCATATTTTTGCAAACAAAGATGCTAAGTTAAACACTTACACAGCAGCAAATATACTAATAGGATTTTCCAAGTAAATTTGCCGTTAATTTCCACGAATACCGGCAAAAATGAATAATAAACTCATAATACTATCAGTCAGCAGTGACTTTTTATTTCTATCTTGTTAGTAGCCAATTATGCCATTAATCATTGATAATATACCGTAAGCTATGGCAAAAATCACACCCAGATCCATTGTTAAAACCTGTGTCGATTTTGATTTTGCTGCCAGTATCGACAGACAATTTACCATAGTCGTTTAATTACATCATCTAGTAAATTGATGAGCGATCAAGCCATGTCTTCAGCAAGTAGTTCACCTTACACTAAGGTACAATTCCTGCAACGGCAAGCAGCTTCCCTGTTAGTTTACCAATCGGTGCTGCAAGGGGAAGTGGGTAAAACCTTTATTGAATTGTTACAAGCTATACGCTACAGTGATGCCGATGGTAGGGATTGTCTGCAAGCATATGGCAATTATTTTCAATCCTTGGCAGCAAAACAACAAAACTGGGAGGAATATCTCATCACTCAAATTCTCCGGGATGAGAATCCTTTTTCTAAGCTAGCTCAACAAACAGACTTTATGGATTTATCTCCAGCTTTGATTGCAGCTTGTGAACATGATTTGCAAGTGCTACAAAATCTTTATGAATGTAGTAGTGCAGTTTTAAGTGAGTGGGTGCAAGCAGTAGCTCATCTACCTATTTCACCGGTAGTATGGTATCAAGAAGTGGATGGGGTAAGCAAGGGTCACGAATTGCCCTTGATGGAGAAATTACAACAGTTAGAAAATTGGGCTGATGCTGTAGAAGATTTAGCAGCTTATTATCGAGAATTTGGCACGGGTTTATTTGCAAAATATCAGGCTTTACGCTGGCAAAAGGGGAAATTTATCGGCATTCAATATCCTGATGCAGTGAAATTAAGTGAACTTGTGGGTTACGAATCCCAGCGAGACAGTCTCCTGAAAAATACAGAATTTTTATTATCGGGACAAGTTGCACTCCATGTATTACTTTATGGTAGTCGTGGTTCGGGGAAATCTTCTTTAGTAAAAGCCCTATTAAACGAATATGGAAAGAGGAATCTACGGTTGTTAGAAGTGGCAAAATCAGACTTAAAAGATTTACCAGAAATTGTCGAACAGTTGCGCTTTGTGCCGCAGAAATTTATTATCTTTGTCGATGACCTTTCCTTTGAAGAAGATGATGATGCTTTTAAAGCCCTCAAAGTAGTATTAGAAGGTAATTTAACATCACGTCCAGCTAATGTTGTGGTGTATGCTACCTCTAATCGTCGTCACTTAGTTAGGGAATTTTTTGCTGAACGACCTTCTCCTAAGGATAAAGACGAAATTCAAGCTTGGGACACTATGCAGGAGAAACTTTCCTTTAGCGATCGCTTTGGTTTAACTTTAACCTTTGAAGGAGCAGATCAAAACATTTATTTACAAATTGTGACACATCTGGCGACAATAGCAGGAATTAATATGAATCAGGAGGATTTGCAATTTCAAGCTTTACAATGGGCAACTCGTCACAATGGTCGTTCTGGGAGAACAGCAAGGCAATTTATTGATTTTTTGAAAGCGGAGTTAATGATTTTTGGTTGTCAAAGTTCTGAAGATAATACTTAGTTAATTAATATTTTTTGCAATGTTTACTACAGAATTTCCAAATGTTCTATAAAATAAACATAATCATGGATGCGTGACTTACTCTTCGAGAGGTTCCGCTTACCCTGCGGGAACGACTACGTCGAACGCGTCTATGACTTCTGATTTTTGAATGGGTGACTATGCGAGGAGGAAATGACATTAAAAGCTAATTATTCTGATAATTTTACTAGGCTCAAAACAAGCAATATGCAATCAGCAATGGTAAGCAATCGATTTATCCTCGGTATAGTCGCGCTAGGTGTAAGTTTTGGTCTTAGCCTTGTTCTTACCTGGGAATTTATTACAGCTTTAATTACAGGTTTCATTACGATATTTTTTACTTATGCCGCACTTTATATAGATAAGCGCCAAAGAAATTATGAAATGATGATGCGGCGAGATTTTCTTTACAGGAGGATACAAGAGTTAGAAGAATTAAAATTACGGGTAGTTGCAGAATTAAATCAACTTGAATCTTATCTGTCTGCATCCCATAAAGAGGCAAATAAAATCCAAAATCAAATATTAGAATATCGTCACCAAAGAGATAGTTTAAACCGAGAGTTAAGTAATTTTATTATCCAAAAAAAACAGGTAGAATCACAAATTAGCTACCTGCAAACTGAAGTTGATAACCTAGAAGCAACTAAAAAAGAATTGAATAATACCTGTGGGGCTATTAATGCAGAACAGCGTCGTTTAGAATTAAACTTTAATCTCTCCAAAGCAGAAATTACTCAGTTACATAACCAGATAGGTGAAATACAGCAGGAAAAAGAAAATCTTGAAAGTGAATTAACACTTTTGGAAAGATTAAAGCCCCAATTAGAATCAAAGTTACATAGCTTACGCGGTGAAATTGAAAAGCGAGAAATTCAACATCAACAGCACAATGAAGTTCTGGAATCAAAGAGTATTGAAACAGAACGTCTAGAATCTAGATTAACTTTATTACAAAAGCAAATTGTCGAGCAAAGAACAGAATTAAATAATTTACAAGAGCAAGTCTTATTATTACAAACTGAACGAGATCAGCTACAAAATCAAGTTTGGGAATTACTGCCGCAAGTTGACAGTTATTCCCATGAAAATTTACCAGAAGAAATACATGAAGGAGATGGAGAAATGTTTCCTTTTGCGGACTTAATTGAAAGCTTAGAATTCCCAGATTTAGAAGGTAAGGAAACGGAAAATTTAACGGAAGAATGGCAGCATTTCCTCAAGCAAATACCAGAATATGAGTTACAGGTATTAAAAGTTTTATTAGAAGAAGAAAATCCTCATCCTGCCATTAAGCAAATAGCAGAATCAAGTATTAGTATGCCACAATTACTAATTGATTCCATCAATGAACTCGCTAAGAACACTATTGGCGAATTGATAATTAATACCAACTCAGAATTACCGGAAATTTATCCAGAATATATGGATGAAGTACGTCAAGTGATTGCAATCTATGACGACCTAATTGCCAAACAAGCTTCATCAAATTAAAAGTTAATTATCATCGTATAATAATTATGAGATTGGGTTGGCTATGCTAATTCCATCTACCTTTGTATTCAAAAATTAAGTGGGGTGAAGTACATGGCAAAACTCAAAATATCTAAGAAGATAACCACCGCTTTAATTAACTCTCTAGGTGCAGGAGTAGTACCCAGAGTAGGATTAGAACATATAGCGGTAGGTAGAGAACAAGAGTTAAAAAGCCTATTACAAAACCTCGATGATATTGGCGAAGGTGTATCAGCATTTCGTTTTATAATTGGTAACTATGGTTCGGGTAAAAGCTTCATGTTACAGCTATTGCGTAACCGTGGAATGCAGCAAGGTTTTGTAGTTGCGGATGCAGATTTATCTGCAAAACGTAGACTTGCAGGAACTAATAATGAAGGTTTAGCAACCTATAGAGAATTAATGAGTCGTCTGGCTACAAAAACCCGTCCTGATGGTGGTGCTTTGGTCGCAATTTTAGAAGGATGGATTAATAAAATTCAGCAAGATGTGGTCAAAGAAACTAATTTACGTCCCAATGATGAGGGTTTTGATGACCAAGTGGAAGCGAAAATTCGGGAAGTAGTTCAGTATATTGAAGACTTAGTTCATGGTTTTGATTTTGGTAGTGTAATTGTAGCTTATTGGCGTGGTTATCGCTTGGATGATGATAAATTAAAAGCTGCTGCACTACGTTGGTTGCGAGGGGAATTTAGCACTAAAACTGAGGCAAGAAATGCTTTAGGAGTGCGAGTAATTATTGATGATGATAGTTGGTATGATTATGTGAGATTAATAGCTAAATTTGTGGCAGAAATTGGCTATAAAGGACTGTTAATTATGTTAGATGAAGCTGTAAATTTATATCAGATATCCACTACAGTTACTAGGGAAAAAAATTACAATAGGCTGTTAGGAATTTTTAATGATACTATGCAATGTAATGCCGAAAATCTGGGTATTTTTATCGGTGGAACGACAAAATTTTTAGAAGACCCAAATCGCGGACTTTTTGCAGATACAGCTTGGCGTAGACGTACCAAGGAAAGCCGTTTTGTTACTCAAGCAGGTGTGCAAGAGTTTATGGGACCCGTGATGCGGTTAAACCCTCTATTAGAAGCAGAAATACTGACATTATTACAAAGATTAATGGAGATTCATTCTCTTAATTTTGGTTATGATAACTGTTTGAAAAATAACGAATTAACAGAGTTTATCCAAGAAATTGTCAACCGCTTGGGTGCAGAAGCTTTACTAACACCGGGGGAAATTATCCGGGATTTTATTAGTGTGTTGAATATACTCTATCAAAATTCCGATATTTCTTTTTCTGAACTGATTCATGGTTCGGGTTTTAAACCCACGCTTGCAGGTCAAGATACAGATATAGATGAGGATGATGTGGCGGAATTTAGTTTGTGATATTGCTTGTACTAGGTTTACTTTTGCATAATATAAAAAACATAACCATAACAATGAGAATAATTTCTATATAGTTCAATTTCGCTTTGTTCTAACTGTAAAATACTCTGTGCTTCTACATCACCTTGATATTTAGTTTGTAGTAGCGATATCCTATCTTCCAGGGGAATATAGTAATTATCCCACCATGCTGATTCTGGAAGATTAAAACTGTGGATATAGGTATATCCTAATTCTTGAATTATGGAGATATTTTCTGCAACATATTTCATATTGGGATATTCGTGATTCCAAAACTGAAGAGGTTCAGAAGGGGGATTTTTTACTAACCAAGATAGTTCTGTTACCGCTACTGTTCCTCCAGGTTTTAAAAAACTGTACCAATTTTGTAACCCTTGCTGAAAACCGATAATATAAATTGCACCTTCTGACCAAATTAAATCGAAACTTTCATGTTCAAAATCTAGAGAAAACATTGAACAGTTGTAGGTTTCGATATGACTTGATAAATTTTCTGACTCAGCACATTGCTGTAACACATCAAGATATGGTTGGTGGTTATCTATAGCAATAATATGTCCTCCTGTGATTTTTGCTAGAGTTAGGGTTTGCATTCCAGGTCCACAACCGATGTCTAAAATTTGGGGATTTTGTGGTAATTTTGGGACAAAGGAAAGCGCTTTGGCTGTGGAATCATTATTTCCCGGTGCTTCTCGGGGAAGGTTACTATGGAGTTCAAAGAAAATATCCATTTTGTATTCTGATGACTATTACTTGATGATGATTAGTATCAGTTCATATTTAGAAAAATGCAACCATAGATCACGGATGGGTACGGATGGACACGGATGGACAGGGATGGATGGGAATGGATGGGAATGGATGGGGATGGATAGGGATAAAATATGGTTTTTTATTTGAAGTTGATAGAAAATTAGGACAAGAGTCAAAAACACAGTATTATAAAACCTCATAATCTTATAATTATCTACAATTCAAAATTAAAAATACCCTACGGGAAGCGCAATGCGCTACAAAATTCAAAATCTAAAATTTAAAATCTAAAGTCTAAAATTTAAAATTTATATGGGTGATATTTTTTCTCGTCTCGCACCTTTTGTTCAAGAATATATTTATAATCACAATTGGACTGAGTTACGACCTGTACAAATAGCAGCTTGTAAAGTTATCTTTGATAGTGATGCTCATTTATTAATTGCTGCTGGTACGGCTTCTGGAAAAACTGAAGCTGCTTTTTTACCAGTTGTAACTCAATTATATGAACAGCCATCAAATACTATTGGTGCATTGTATATTGGTCCGATTAAAGCATTGATTAATGACCAATTTGAACGTCTTAATGGATTATTAAAAGAAGCGGATATATCTGTATGGCATTGGCATGGTGATGTTTCTCAGAGTCGTAAAAAACAGCTTTTAAAAAAACCTCAAGGTATTTTACAAATTACGCCGGAATCTTTAGAAAGTTTGTTAATTAATAAAAATCAAGAGTTAATAGGTTTATTTGGCGATTTACGTTTTGTTATTATCGATGAAATTCATGCTTTTATGGGTTCGGAACGGGGTTGTCAAATTCTTTGTCAATTAGAACGATTAGCAAATACAACCCAAATCCAACCCCGTCGTATTGGTTTATCAGCGACTTTGGGTGATTACTCTTTAGCGGAGGATTGGTTAAGTTCTGGAACTGAGAAGAAAGTAATTACTCCGAAAATTGAAGCTGGAAAACGTCAAGTAAAATTGGCAGTAGAATATTTTTATCTGGGTGATGACGTGGATGAGGAGGAAATATCAGACTATGAAAAATATCTTTTCAATCTTAGTAAATCCCGTAAGTGTCTGATATTCGCTAATAATAAAACTCAAACTGAAACAGTAATTGCATCTTTAAGAAAAATTGCCACAACCACAGGATTACCAGATATTTATCATGTACATCATGGCAGTATTTCTGCTAGTTTACGTCAAGCTGCGGAAATTGCAATGAGGAAACCTAATAATCCTGCTGTCACTGCTGCGACATTAACTTTAGAAGTAGGAGTAGATATTGGTCAATTAGAACGTGTTATTCAATTAGAATCACCCCCTTCTGTAGCTAGTTTTTTACAACGTTTAGGACGCACGGGAAGAAGGGGAAAAACTGCTGATATGCGCTTTGTGTGTGCTGAAAATGAAGTATCCCCAGATGCACCGTTACCAGAACAAATTCCTTGGCAGCTTTTGCAGTGTATTGCCATTATTCAACTGTATTTAGAATCACGCTGGATTGAACCAATAAAACCTCTAAAATATCCTTTAAGTCTGCTGTATCACCAAACTATGAGTATTATCTCAGCCCAAGGTGAAATTTCTCCCGCGATGCTTGCTAAACAGATTTTAGGTCTATCTACTTTTTCAGCTATTTCTCAAGAAGACTTCAAAGTATTACTACGCTATTTAATTGATATTAATCATATTCAAAAAACTGAGTTAGGTAAGTTGATTATTGGTTTAACTGGTGAAAAGATTGTCAATAAATTTCAGTTTTATGCCGTATTTCCAGAAATACAAGAATATCAGGTAAAACAAGGGTCAATACATATTGGTAGTATCGTCATACCTCTACCTGTAGGACATCAATTTGCTTTAGCAGGTAAAACTTGGGAAGTCGTAGAAATAAACTTGAAAAAAAAGATTATTTTAGTTAAGCAGGTTGGAGGTAAAGCAAGTATTTTTTGGCGTGGTGGTAGTGGGAATATTCATACCAAGATTTTGCAACGAATGCAGCAAGTTTTAATTGAGAATATAGAATATCCTTATTTACAAAAAAATGCTTTGAACCGCTTGCACAAAGTTCGTCAACTGACAAAAAATGTAGGACTAGATAAGCATAATATTGTGCAAGTTTCCCCAAATCAATGCTGTCTTTTCCCTTGGATGGGTACCGTTGCTTTTCGTACTTTGGAAAGACTGCTTAATTATTGGTGTCGTGAATCATTAGAAATTACCAATATTCGCGGTGTCAATCCCTATTATTTAACCATTAAATTAGGAAAAGAGAAAATCAAAGAACTTTATCCAGAAATCATCTCTCTGTGTCAACAAAGAATTACCGCAGAAGACTTATTAACTGATGTAGAAGCACCGGAAATGCAAAAGTATGATAAATTTATTCCTCATTCTCTGTTGCGGAAAGCTTTTGCAAACGATTATTTGGATTTAGAAGAAATGCGTCAACAAGTATCAGATTGGTACTGACTCTAGGATTAGGAACTCGATTGTTGATGCACCGCTGAAATCCAAACCCATACAATCAAGAAAATTTGCAATGGTACGCGGAATAGTAAGTATATCGGTCCATTTACGTTACCACCAAACTCTACTGAATTTAGGGCTGCATAGACATTAGATGGAAAGACGCAAATAAGAAACAAAATCACAAGTATTCCTGTCAAACGAGAGTAATTTTTTATTAGCAAACCAACTGCAAACACCAGTTCCATTACTCCAGTTACATAGATAATCAAATACCGAAGAGGGACAAATTCAGGCAGCATTTTTACCATGCCATCATCTAAAAAAAAGTGACTAACTCCGGCGAAAAATAGCATAGCAGCAAAGGCAATTCGTCCGCATAAATAAAAGTTAATCTGCCTTTGTGTTATCAATCTAACTAAAATAGCAGCAGCAAAAGTAGCTAACAAAACTATTAAAATGACCATGTTCCCATTTTCGACGACTACCTATAGAATAATTGTCATTTGGGCACTGTGGCTACCAGCTTAATAGTTATTTTTCTGGGGACTGTTAACTTATATAAATCAATATAAAAATTAGTTCCAATTTTTCAAAATGGCTTGACATTAAAAAGTTAATAATGTTGGTTTTTGAAGAAATAGGGAGTTTCTTGGGGAGTGCTACAGTAAAAGTAATCCCGAAAATAGCCACAGTTGAAGCTGTTATATTGTCATGAGTCATTCTCCAAAACCCGAAGCGGGGGGTGGTTTACCCGTAGTTCAATATTGGCTGGAAAAGAGTTTGTCTCCCCAAGGATTAAAACTGTGGCAAACTCTCAATCATAAAAGCGCTTGTTTGTCTTGTGCCTGGGGAACAGGGGGACAACAAGGAGGCTTTGTTAACGAAGCTGGAGAATATTTACAACGCTGTGCTAAAAGTGTGGAAGCGATCGCATCAGAATTACAACCACCCCTTGCAGCTAATTTCTTTGAGCAATATAGCATTCAAGAATTACAACAACTCAACTCCCAACAGTGCGATCGCTTGGGTAGGCTAAGTTATCCTTTACTCCTGAAAGCAGGAGATTCCCATTATAAACGTATCACTTGGGAACAAGTATATCAGATTGCGGACAAAGCGTTTCGTCAACCTCCCGAAAAAGTTGCTTCCTATAGTTCCGGACGTTCTTCTAATGAAGCGGCTTATTTATTACAATTGATGATGCGAGCTTTAGGTAGTAATAATCTCGCAGATTGTTCTGATTTGTGTCATGCAGCTTCCACCGTTGGTTTAAAACAGGTGTTTGGTTCCGGCACATCAATGGTAAGTTTAGAAAGCCTCAAACACGCAGATTGTGTAGTTTTAGTCGGTTCCAATGCACCCGCAAATCATCCCCGATTAATGAATGAATTAATTAAATTGCGGGAGAGAAACGGCAAAATAATTATTATTAATCCCCAGATAGAAGTCGGTTTAGTTAAATTTGCTTCCCCAGCTTTTCCGATTAAATATTTACTCACAGGTGGTTCCGATATTTCCACTTTTTATTTACAACCAATTCCTGGAAGTGATACAGCTTTATTTGTGGGAATTCAAAAGTCTTTGATTGAACAAAATTTAATTAAACCAGATTATTTACAAGCATATACCACAGGCTGGCAAGAAGTTATCAAATATGCCCAACAAACCAGTTGGGAAACCATCACCAGCACCTGTGGAATATCCCACGAAGAAATTACCGCAGTCGCTTATACTATTGGTAAATCCGAACGAGTTGTGTTTGCTTGGGCAATGGGAATTACCCAACATCGTAACGGTGTAGATAACGTTAAAAGTATTGCCAATACTGCCTTATTAACAGGAAATGCCGGAAAATTAGGCTCAGGAACAATGCCCATCCGGGGACATTCCAACGTCCAAGGATTTGGTTCCATGGGGGTAACAATCCGCTTGCGGGAGGAAATAAAACAAGCTTTATCCCAACTATTAGGACATCCTTTAAACGATACAAAAGGTTATGATGCTCGCGCTTTAATTGATGCCGCAGAAGCTGGTAAAATTAATAGTCTATTGTGCTTGGGTGGTAATTTCTATGCAGCTAATCCCGATTTACACCAAGCACAAACAGCATTAGGTAAAATTAAGACAATTTTCTATGTAGCAACCAAACCCAATTTAGGACATTTTCACGGTTTAGCAGCAGAAAATACCCTGATTTTACCTGTATATAACCGCTTTGAAAATTCCCACAAAACCACAACAGAATCGGGGAATAACTTTGTACGTCTGAATAATGAAGGTAAAAGCCATTTACAATCAAACAACTCCGATTTAATTTCCGAAGTCGAACTAATTACAAAAATTGCCCATCGTTTACACGGTGAAACCCCAATTAACTGGCGCAAATTACAGGATACTAGTTATGTGCGTCAATTAATTGCCAAAACAATTCCTGGATATGGCAAAATCGGCGAAATTGATGCAACTCAACAAGAATTTACCATTGACGGCAGGATTTTCACAGAACCCAAATTTCCTACCCCTGACGGAAAAGCCCAATTATCAGTGACACCCTTACCGGAATTGCATATACCTCCCATCTCTGACTTCAATATTTCTCCCCCATCCCAAGGAATTGTAGTGATATTAGGCACGGGGAGAAGCTACGGACAGCATAACACCGTGGTATATCGCACTGAAGACAAATACCGGGGAATGCCTCATCGTCACTGTATTTTACTCAACCCCCAAGATATAAAAAAAGCCGGATTTGAGGAACATCAACGAGTAAAAGTAAGGGGAGACGGTGGAGAATTAGAGAATATAGAGATTATTAGCGGTGCTATTAGAGAAGGGGTAGCATTTATGTTTTATCCCGAAGCCAATGTTTTATTTAAGGCAGAAATAGATCCTCGTTGTGGTACTCCCGCTTATAAAAGAGTTCCTGTATTAGTTTATAGGTAAATGTATTAAAGCGCAGACACCCAATGCCTACCCCACAACAATTACAGCAATCTCTCGTTACAAGGTAAAACCTTGTAATGCATCTTAGGAGGCTCAGCCTTCTAAGATGGGTTTCTGGGCTGCTGGTTGGAAACGAGTTCCGAGTTCAACCCGGTTTTTCCATGCTTACCCTTGAATGGTGCAAGATATAACCTAGCCTGCATAAATGAATTTGCTTCTACGTAAGAACTAGTAAGAGAGCTTGAACTGATTTGAAGTATGAATCCGGGTGTTCGGTGACGTTGCAGTGCAACGTCACCGAACAAGGGTTTTGGAATTACACAAGGTCATTTTCATACATGGATTCAGCAAGTTCTCTGTTTCCTGTTTTCTATTGTCAAGCTGTTTATAAGTATTTATATGATGAATATTAACGTATAAAAATTAATGCGTCCCTATCAGAATATTGAAGACTAACTTTAGCGATCCGTAAAAATTGTGGATATTTGTCACCAAAACATTTAGTTTTATTAACTTTTCATGAATTGAGTTTGACAGATTAGTTACTATCACTAGCAAATATAGTAGTTTGAGTAAACCAGGAAAATTATCTCAGGCAATTAGGCAACTAAAATATCAGCTAATTTGACTAATGGTATGTAGTTTGTTCTCTAGTTTGATTATGATGTAGCACCTTGCAATTAAGACAAGCTAGAGGGCATGAAATCAAATCGTAATTACTGGTTTAATTTCTGACTCCAGTCTTAAGTGATTGTAAATTTTAAAGGTTAAATATGTGAATTTTATTAATCAAATGTTCTCAAATATAATAGGGTGTGTTAATAATGTCGCGGCTGGACGAGAAACCGTAACCATAGGGAATGGGGATGATATATTAATGATTTTTCTGTTGCCTACTAAGGGTGGCAGACTATTTTAATATTGGTAAGTAAAGCTAGCCAATTCTTACGTTTAATTCAGTCACTAATTAGGGATAAATACTGATATTCTCTATCTGCTATCGGATGATATATCAATAGAATTATTGAAGATTGTAATGCTTGCATAAACCGAACAGATAACATTTATAAAGTAATAATGAATTTAGCAAAAAAACTCTGACATTCATTATGGTAATGAGTAGAGTAATAATACGTAGTCGGCAATTCGTTATATGCAGCTTCAATGCAACCGAAGAAATTTATGCTTATTTTTGCGTAGACGAATATAAAGATGAAATAGTTCCAACTATAATTTTTCAGGAATACTTAACCCTATATCTGAATTATTTATATATAATATTAAGGAGTAAATTATGAGAGAGAATAAATTTCAACCTTCTAAAAAAGTAATAGATTTTCCTATCACTGCTTTGCCTTTAGAAGATCAGGTAAAAACGATTCTGAGATGGGCTGTTACTCGTGAAAGCAAGACAGTATGTGTAGCTAATGTGCATATGTTGATGGAAGCTCATTGGAATCCAGATTTTGCCAACGTATTAAAAAATGCAGACTTAGTTACACCAGATGGTATGCCTCTAGTTTGGATGATGAGACAAATGGGAGCACGTAACCAAAATCGTGTGGCTGGTATGGATATTTTGTTAACTTTGTGCGAAAAAGCTCAAGCACAAAATACAAGCCTATTTTTTGTTGGTTCTCAAACACAGATTCTCTCTCCCATGAGAAAAAGATTAAATAAAGAGTTCCCCAATCTGAAAATTGCAGGGATGGAACCTTTACCCTTTCGTCCTCTAACACCCACTGAAGATGAGGCTTTGATGCAAAAGATTCACGAAAGTGGTGCAGGAGTGGTTTTGGTATCTCTGGGATGTCCAAAACAAGAAAAGTGGATGGCTGAACACAAAGGTAAAATTAAAGCAGTTATGATTGGACTAGGAGGAGCTTTCCCCGTATATGCAGGCATACATAAGCGAGCGCCTCGTATAATTAGAGATATGGGTCTAGAATGGTTATATCGTTTCATTCAAGAACCACGCAGACTTTGGCATCGTTATGCTAAAACTATTCCACCTTTTATGTGGTTAGCTCTCAAACAATTACTGACACCAAGTGAAGATGTGCTGTCATCTGTCAACCCAACCCTACACCAAAGCACTGTAGAGTAAATTCAGATATTATATTGTTGCATCTATATATAATTTTTAATACTCAAAGTAAATACCGAGTTATATCAAGCTTATAGTCGGGAATCTCTGAAGAAACACAGGGAAACGGGAATAGGAAAAGGGGAATAGTGTTTCTTCCATTCATAGCGGATGGTGCGCTGCCAGTGGGGTGCTTTCAACAAACACCGAAAAACGCTATTTTTATTAAAATTTGGGATGTTCTCTTGCTCTTGTAACGCTGTCGCATTTTTATAACGTCTGTGGACTGGAAGCGACGGGGAGTATCACACGCGATACTCTAGTTGGCACAGGACGAAGCAGAAAACCAGCATCGCAAGGTGTTGGAATCCCCTCCCTCA
>JAAUYD010196453.1_pt1 | contig 39579 bp, 38 predicted proteins | sample 7278101 | NCBI WGS metagenome assembly JAAUYD01 (sample SAMN14350128, study PRJNA611818) | marine sediment metagenome | isolation source: surface marine sediment (0.6m) | place: French Polynesia: Moorea | collected 2018-08
CTGCGCCGCCAGCAACGACCGGCCGCCGGAGGCGCAATAAAAGATCAGCTTCTGGCCGCTGGAGAACACCCGATTATGCGCCCCGCTGCTCGGGTCGATCTGGAACTCAAGCACGCCGCGGGGAACCGCCGTCGCTCCGGCGATCTTGCCTTGCGCCGACAGTTCGGTTGGTTCGCGCACATCGATAAAGGCGACATCGGCGGAATGGTGCAGCGCCCGCGCCGCCTCCGCGTCCACTTCCCCGACCACCTCCTTCGCGGCGGCGATATAGTCCTTGAACCCTTTCGTCATGTCGTCCCTCCCTTACGCGTTGCTTTGATGGCGTGTCTTCATGAGTTTCCGAAATTGGCCTCGAGGAACGCCAGCGTGCGCTCCAAAGCCGTATCTGCGCTTTCCTTATCATAGCTGGCGCGCAGGTCGCAGTTGAAGCCGTGACCGGCTTCATAAAGATGAATCGGCACAGTCGGATAGCGCGCCCTCACCGTCTCGACATCGCTCAGCGGGATGGCGGCGTCCTGATTGCCGAAATGCAGCATGGTCGGGCATTTCGGGGCGTCCTCCAGATGGCCCGCGATCCCACCGCCATAATAGCCGATGGAAGCCGCCAGCCCCTCCACCGTCTGCGCGGCGCGCCAAGCGATGTAGCCGCCCCAGCAATAGCCGATTACCGCTTTCGGCCCGTCCGGCAGCGCCGCCAACGCCGCTTCGATATCGGCCAGAGCCCCGGCGTCCGACGCGGCGGCCTTCAAGGCGCGCCCTTTCTCGACATCCGCCGGCTCGTAGCCGAGTTCGATGTCGCGCTCGATCCGGTCGAACAGGGCCGGCGCAATCGCCGCATAGCCTTGCGCCGCATAGGTGTCGCAAACGGCGCGGATATGTGCATTCACACCGAAAATTTCCTGAGCGATGACGACTGCGCCTTTCACGTCCCCAGACGGCGTCGCCGCATAGGCGCCCAAGCGATGGCCGTCAGCGGCGGTCAGGCTCACAGTGTCGCCCATGCTCTTTCCCTATCCCATTGGCCCATCGCCGCGCCCGAGGATACGGGACGCGCCTAGACATTAAAGCGGAAATGCATCACGTCGCCATCCTTGACCGGGTAATCGCGCCCTTCGAGCCGCATTTTCCCAGCATCCTTGGCCCCGCCTTCGCCGCCGAGCGCGACATAATCATCATAGGCGATGGTCTCGGCGGCGATGAAGCCGCGCTCGAAGTCCGTATGGATCACGCCGGCCGCCTGCGGCGCCGAGGCGCCGTCGAACACGGTCCAAGCGCGCGCCTCTTTCGGCCCGGCGGTGAAGAAGGTGATTTGCGCCAGCAATGTGTAGCCGGCGCGGATAACACGGGCGAGACCGGTCTCATCCAGCCCCAGACTTTCCAGGAACTCGGCCTTCTCCTCCGGCGATCCAAGCTGCGCAATCTCCGCTTCGATCGCGGCGGAGATCACCACCGCTTCCGCCCCTTCCGCCGCCGCTTTTTCAGCGACGATCGCGGAGAGGGCGTTGCCGTCGGCCGCCGCATCCTCTTCGACATTACAGACATAGAGCACCGGCTTTGCGGTCAGAAGCTGCAATTGCCGGAAAATCGGCGTCTCCTCCTTGGACAGGTCAGCCAGCCGGGCCGGTTTGCCGTCCCGCAAGGGGGCCAGGGCCTTTTCGATCACCGCGACTTCCGCCTTCGCCTCTTTGTCGCCCCCCTTGGCGCGCTTCTCGCGGTCGGTCAGACGTTTTTCCAGCGCCTCCATATCGGCGATCATCAGTTCAGTTTCGACCGTCTCCGCATCGCGGATCGGATCGACGGAGCCGTCGACATGGGTGATATCGTCCGACTCGAAACAACGCAGCACATGGACGATCGCGTCGACCGAGCGGATATTGCCGAGAAACTGGTTTCCCAGCCCCTCGCCCTTAGACGCGCCGCGAACCAAGCCGGCGATATCGACGAATTCCAACTGAGTTGGAATGACCTTCGCCGACTTCGCCATCTCCGCCAACCGATCCAGCCTGGGGTCCGGCACGGCGACGCGGCCGACATTCGGCTCGATCGTACAGAACGGGTAGTTCGCCGACTCCGCCGCTTGCGTCGCGGTCAAAGCATTGAACAGAGTAGATTTACCGACATTGGGCAATCCGACGATGCCGCAGTTGAATCCCATGTGTTCAGTCTCCGTCCGGCGTGGATCCCCGCGCCTGTTTCAGCGCCGCGGCCAGCGCGGTCTGCGGTTCATCTGGCGCAGCAGGTTTACTCGTATTCGCCACCGCCAGCTTCTGCGGCGTCTCCGGCTTCGGGTTCCTGAGCAGCGCCAGCCTGGTCATGAAATCCGGACCGCCGCGCTTGATGAAACTCGGAAACGCCTCCGCCATCGCCTCCAGCAGCGTGTCGACATCGGCCCGTTCCGCCTTCGAGAAATCGCCCAGCACATGCCGCAGCACCTTGGACTTATCGCCCGGATGCCCGATCCCGATACGGATCTTGTGATAGTGCGCGCCCACATCCTTGCCGAGATGCGCGTCCAGGCTGCGCAAGCCGTTATGGCCGGCGGCGCCGCCGCCTTGTTTCACTTTCACCTTGGTCGGGGCCAAGTCCAACTCGTCATAGAAGACGGCAATGTCCTCGGCGTCTATCTTGTAGAATCGCGCCGCCTCGCCGACCGCCCGGCCGCTTTCATTCATGAAGGTCGTCGGTTTCAGGATCAGACATTTCTCGCCGGCGATCGCGCCTTCGGCCGCCTGCGCCTGGAAGCGCGCCCGCCAGGGCGCAAAGGAATGGCGGCGGACGAGCGCGTCCACCGCCATGAAACCGACATTGTGCCGATTGTCCTGGTATTTCGGACCGGGATTGCCAAGCCCGACGATCAGGCGCATGGCCCTACTCTTCGGTCGCGGCTTCCGCCTCGCCCTCGGCTTCCGCTTCGCCCTCTTCGGCCTCGTCCTCAGTCTCGGCCGCCTCGGCGATCTTCGGCTGGATGATGTTGGCGATGACGAAGTCGCGGTCGGTGATGACCGGCGTCACGCCTTCCGGCAGCGGTATGCTGGAAATCCGCACCGTGTCGCCGATTTCCAGGCCGGTCAGATCCGCCTCGACCTCCGACGGGATCGCGTCGGCCTGACAGCTCAACTCGACCTCGTGCCGGATCACCGACAACTGGCCGCCTTGATCCAGGCCCGGGGAGGCCTCTTCGTTCAGGAACGTGACCGGAATGTTGACTGAAATCCGCGTCTTGCGGCCGACCCGCAGGAAGTCCACATGCAAGGGCGCGTCGGAAACCGGATGGAATTGAACATCACGCGGCAGGGCGCGTTCGTTCGAGCCCTCCACATCGATCGTATAGATCGTGTTGAAGAAGTGGCCGGCTTCCAGCCCCTTCATGATCACGCGGGGATCGATCGAAATCGACAGAGGGTCCTTGTTTTCGCCATAGACGACGCAGGGCACCAGCCCTTCGCGGCGTACGGCCCGGGCTGCCCCCTTACCGGCCCGGTCCCGCTTCACAGCGGAGAATGTGGTCGCATCAGCCATTTGAAACTCCTAAGCTTTGACCATTCGCGGCGGATCGACCGAAATCGACGCGCCACACGAATTAACCCGCCGGCCTCCAGGGGTGCCGGGGGCGCTCATTTCACAGATGTCCGTGAAAGCGGCGCTTCTTTAAGCCCCGCGCCGCCTATAGTCAAAGGGAAAGAGTGCGGGAATCAGCGCGAGAAAAAGCTGCGGACCAAGCGCGGTCAGACCGCCGCCAGGGCCATGTCCAACTCGGCGATCAGGTCCTCGATATTCTCGACCCCGACCGAGAGGCGGATCAGGCTGTCGCTGATGCCCAGTTCGGCGCGGATTTCCGGCGGGATCGAGGCGTGGGTCATGATCGCCGGATGCTCGATCAGGCTCTCGACGCCGCCTAGGCTCTCCGCCAGCGCGAATAGCTCTGTTCGTTCCAGGAAGCGGCGGGACTCGGCCAATCCGCCTTTCAGGATGGCGGTGACGATGCCGCCGAAACCGGTCATTTGCCTTGTCGCCAGTTCATGCTGCGGGTGGCTCTCAAGACCCGGATAGATCACGCGTTCGACCTTGGCGTGGCCTTCCAGGAATTGCGCGACCTTCAGCGCGCTCTCGCAATGTTTCTCCATCCGCAGAGCCAGGGTCTTCAAACCCCGCAGCGCAAGGAAGGCGTCGAACGGCCCCAGGATGCTGCCGACCGCGTTATGCAGATAGGCCATGCGCTCTTCGAGGTCTTTGTTCGCCTTCAGGATCGCAACGCCGCCAACCATGTCCGAATGGCCATTGAGGTATTTGGTGGCGCTGTGGATCACGATGTCAAAGCCATGGTCCAGCGGGTTCTGTACGCAGGGCGAGGCGAAGGTGTTGTCGGCGACCGCAAGCAACCCGTGTTTCTTGGCGACCGTGGCGATGGCGCTGAGATCGACCAGTTTCAGCATGGGGTTCGTCGGCGTCTCGACCCAGACCATCTTAGTCTCGGGCCGGATCGCCGCCTCCAGCTTGGCCGGGTCGCTCAGGTCGGTGAAGGTGAAATCCAGGCCCGAGGAGCGTTTGCGCACATTCTCAAACAAGCGATAGCTGCCGCCATAGAGGTCGTCCATGGCGACGATATGCGCGCCGGTGTCCAGCAGTTCGAGGATTGTTCCCATCGCCGCCAGGCCGGACGCGAAAGCGTAGCCGGTCGCGCCGTTCTCCAGATCCGCCATGCAGCGCTCGAACGCCATCCGGGTCGGGTTCTGGCTGCGGGAATATTCATAGCCTTTATGGACGCCAGGGCTGTCCTGAACATAGGTCGAGGTGGCGTAGATCGGCGTCATGATCGCGCCGGTCGTGGGGTCGGGTTCCTGCCCCGCATGGATGGCGCGGGTCGAAATGCCCTGGCGATTGCGGCTCATGACTGTCTCCAATGGTGTTCGTTGGGTGCGCGGCGGGTTCGACCGGGTGGATCAGACCAGCTTGCCGCGCATGTGATTGATGAAATCGATCTTGGTCACCAGCCCGTAGAAAGCGGCGTCATCCTTGACCAAGGCGACCTTGTCCTCACGGAACAGCGGGATCAGCGCTTCGGCCGGCGTGTCCGGGCTGACGGTATTCAGGTTGCGCGTCATCACCGTCCCGACCGTGTCGCGGAATAGCGCGGGGTCGCGATTGACGCCGAACAGAATATCGCTCTCGTCGATAATGCCGGCGATGCCGCCGTCGCCATCCAAGACCGGCAGTTGCGAGACATCGAACATGCGCATCCGTCCATAGGCGACCAGCAGCGTATCGTCCGGGCTGACGCTGACCGCCTCGCCCTTGTCGGCGCGGCGGGTGATCAGGTCGCGCAGGTCGCCGTGAGTCTCACGGTCGAGCAGGCCGTTATCGATCATCCAGGCGTCGTTATAGACCTTGGCGAGATATTTGTTGCCGGTGTCGCAGACAAAGCTGACCACGCGTTTCGGCTCGGTCTGTTTGCGGCACCATTTGAGGGCGGCGGCCAACAGCGTGCCTGTCGAACTGCCGCCCAGGAGGCCCTCGCGCAGCAGAAGGTCGCGCGCCGCCGCGAAGGCTTCTTTGTCGGAGACATATTCGGCGTCTTGGATCATAGTAAGATCACAATTGGGCGGGATGAAATCCTCGCCGATCCCCTCGACCAGCCAGGAGCCGACCTCGTCTTTGACCTCGCCAGTGAGCGCCGCGTGTCCGACGACCGAGCCGTCCGGATCCGCCACCACCATCTTCAGGTCCGGTTGAACCTGGGCGAAATAGCGCCCGAGACCGGTAATCGTGCCGCCGGAGCCGACGCCGCAGACCACCGCGTCCACGTCATGGTCCATCTGTTCCCAGATTTCCGGTCCCGTCGTCTTGAAATGCGCCTCCGGATTGGCGGGATTGGCGAATTGATTGACCCAGAAGGCGCCGGGAATCTCAGCCGCCATGCGCTCGGCCATATCCTGATAATAGTCCGGATGGCCCTTGCCGACATCGGACCGGGTCATGACGATCTCGACTCCCAACGCGCGCAGATGATGGATTTTGTCCAGGCTCATCTTGTCGGGGATGATCAGGATCAGGCGATAGCCTTTCTGGGCCGCCACCAGCGCCAGGCCGAGCCCGGTATTGCCGGCGGTCGCCTCGATCAGCGTGCCGCCGGGCTTCAGCGTCCCGTCGCGTTCCGCCGCCTCGATCATGGACAGGCCGATCCGGTCCTTGATCGAGCCGCCGGGATTCTGGCTCTCCAGCTTCAGGAACAGCCGGCAGGGGCCGGTATCGAGCCGCGTCACCTCGACCATCGGCGTGTCGCCGATCATCTGCAAGACATTCCCAAACGGTTTCGCCGCCGTCATCGCGCGCCCCTTACGCCGTTCCCAACCCATGCGCGCCCGCTCGCTCGCCGGACGCCGCTTCCCTAGAGCATAAAGCGCGCGTGGAAGAAAGGTCGGAGGGGGAAAAGCAGCGGCGCCCTGTATGCAAGGATTGGGGGCGCAAGGATTGCGCGCGCAAGAGTGGGCCGCGCCATGCGCCGCCGCTCCCGTCCGCGTCTAAGGGCAGAGCTGATGATAGGGAACGGTGAGGAAATAGCCCGGATGGCCCTCCTGATAGGGAAAGCCCATCCGCATCTCCGCGAAGGTGAACGGCTCGCCATAGAAGCGGAAGTCGCTCGGCGGGGGTTCGGCGGCGGTGTAGCAGAACCGATTGCCGCCCATCGGCACGGCCTCGCCGCCGACCGTGCGGCTGGATGGGCGCAACGGTCCGTCCGAGAGCGACCGCCAGCCCGCTCCGTTATACGTCCCGACATAAAGGAAGAAGACGGTTCCATTCTTGGGGTCGTAATCGGCGATCGAGGCCGCAGGCACGACCCCGACGAAGCGAAACCCTGTCTCCTGCTCCTGGTCGCGGGTCAGGATCACGATGGGGAGCGGACAGATCGGCCGGCAGAGGAAGCCCATATTCTGCCAACGTCGAGGGAAGATCAGGATCTCTCTTTCCCAATCGCCGTCCAGATCCATCGCCGAGACCGCCAGAAGCGCTGGACGCATGGCGGAGCTGAACCAGAAGGCTCTTTCCAGATGCGCCGACACCGTTTCAGTAATGATATCCGCCTCTTGCTGATTGAGAAAACCACGCGCGATCGCCTTCGACATCGGTTCGAATTTTAGCCGGTCTTCGTAATAACCTTCTTCTCTATCGAACCCGGCGGGCTCCAACGGATGGGCGAGGCTGGACGCCGGCGCCCAAATGCAGAGGAACGCCGCAAGCACTGCCGCCATGTGGATGACGCCAAACACCCTAAGGCTACACTTTCGTTTCCGGCTAAGACTCACTCGGGACACTCCTGGTCGTAGGGGATGCGGAGGAAATAGCCTTCCTGGCCTTCCTCATAGTCGAAGCCGAAGCGGATATGCTCTTGGCTCATTCGCCAGTTGAAGCGGCTGAGATCGATCGCCTGCGGCCGGTCGGTCCAGCAGTATCGGTCCCCGCCAAACGCCGCCGACCGACCAAGATGCGTCTCCGTCGGATGAACCTGTCGAGGCCCGGTCGTCAACGACTTCCATTCGCTGTGCGGGTTCGGCTCGGCGAAGAGAACCATGTCCGTGGGGCTGTCCCGAACCGCCGGAGTTCTGACGGAAAAGACGGTGCCGCGATAGACCAGCCTGTAGTCCTCCGGGTCCGGGTCAGGGCCGTTCTCGCCCCAGACCACTTCGATAATCAGCACCGGCGTGTTGCACAACGGGCGGCAGGGGAAACCCATCTCATGGTTGTATCGAACCTGATAGAGGATCTCGAAATCGCCATCTCCATTCAGATCGTAGTCTCCGTCCCAGGTATTCCAGATTTTGAAATGATCCCCTAGACCGAAGATTGTTCGATAGTATTTCCAGATTCTATCGACAGCCTTTGACCGATGTTTGCGAAACGCATCCTGTGCTTCGTCACTGTAGGCCGGGTCAACCGTCATCGTGTCTTCTGGTCGGAAACTGATCCAACCCTCTGTATCGGATGGGTGAGCCTCGGCCGAAGCGACCGACAGTGTTTGGCCGAGGCTCATGATCGAAAGGAGCCCAGCGGCGGCTATGGACTGTATGCGTAGCATGATCGCCTCCAGGTCAGTCCGGCAAGATCGGCAGATCGAAGGGAACGTTCTCAAAAAGCTCAATCCTTTTCTCGATCTCCTGGTGGTGCGCGTTCAGCTTTAAGTCAGCAGAGCCACCGTCACGTTGAATCAAGTCGAAATACTCTTTCAAACCTTTGGCGCCGGCATAATGGGTCGCAGCGAAGAGAGCCGCCCTGCTCAATGTAACGGGGTGTCCGCCGATATTCATCGTCGCGCCAATATATTTGTCCAATTCGCGATTTTCGATATATCGATTTTGGACATGCGCCAAGCGCGCCGCCGACTGCCGTTGGATGTCCGCCCGCGCCTGATATGTGGCCAAACTGTCGGCCCCATCGAGGTTGGTCCAATCGCCTCTGTCATTGATATAGCCGGCGTCCTGCAGTGCTGGACCGCGCAATTGCGCGAGGCCGTGGGCGCCGATACCGCCGGCGGTCATGTTCGTGGCGCTTGGGTCGTCGTCCGATTCCCGCGCAATCAAGGTGTTGAGATACGCCTCCCAGTTGCTGGTCCGCTCTTCATCCTGGCGGTTTGCGTCCACCGCAGCGGCAGCGGCAGCGGCCGGCGAGGGCGGTGTAAGTCTCGGCAACGAACTCAGCGGCCAGGGCGCCCGGATAGGCTTCTGGGCGGGGTCGGCTTGGTTCTGGGTCAATTGCTGGGCCAACTGCTGCGCCGGCTGGTCGGCCGCGTTTTGCGCTGTCTGCAGTAGGGCATGCGCGGTGGCGAGCTGCGCTTCCTGGGTCAGGTTCCGCTTCTCGATCGGCGGCGCGTCGGGCACGGTCCGCGCGTCGTCGACCAGCGCCAGGCGCCGCTGCATCGGATCGGCCCCGTCCCACAAGGCGCGCGCGGCCTTTATCGCCTGTGCGCGCCCGCGATAGCCGTAAAGGTCCCCGTCCATCGGCGCCGCCGGCTCGGACGGAGCCGTCCCGGAACCAAGCGGCGGGCGTGCGGCGCGCCCGGGTTCGTGGTTGACCGGCAAAAAAGCGCCGGGCTGCCGCGCCCAAGGGACGGGATTCCGAGACGATCCGAATCCGCCGAAACTAAAGGAACGTGGTTTTCTCATAGGAGACTCCTGTCGGTTCCGCGACGCCATGCGGGTCAATGCGCGCGTCGGGATGGTGAAGCGACATCGCGCATCGCCGCCGTCCCATCGGCCGGCCCTTCGACCCCACGCCAGGGCGCGGTCTTGGAACCAACACGATTATAGGCGCGCTTTGTGGCGACGATAAGACGCAAAAAAAGGCCACCCCGATAAAGGCGGCCCGGTGGAGCCTGGCTGAAAGAGGCGCGACGCCGATCGCAGTTGCGCCCCTGACACACTTCCTGACTCTCAATTAGCGATTCATACTTCAATCGTCTCACTTTGTCAAACATTTCGTTTTGTTTGTGTTTGCGATGCCGCCTACACTGGCGTCCCCTGCGCGGCGGCGTCATAGTGGCGGCTTGCGTATCAGGGAGCTTCGATGATGAATCAAACCTCGGATAGCGCCGGCGACGCGGCGTCAGTAGAGAGCGCCTCGGCCGCGATCACCGGCTGGCATCTGCATGTCTATTTCGATGCGGAAACGCGCGCATCGGCGCAACGGGTGCGCGAGGCGGTCGAGCGGGAATTCGACATCGTCATGGGGCGCTGGCATGAGAAACCGGTCGGGCCGCATCCGATGTGGAGCTATCAGATCGCGGCGGCGCCGGCGGAATTCGCCCGGCTGCTGCCCTGGATGGCGCTGAACCGGGAAGGGCTGATCGTCTTCATTCACCCGGAGACCGGCGATGCGGTCCCCGACCATCGCGATCACGCGGTCTGGCTGGGCGAGCGGCTCGATCTGGATCTCGACGCCTTGCGTTAGGCGCCGCCGGACGCTTCGGCTTTCTCGCGGCGTGCGCGCAAATAGGCCAGCACCGTGCCCGCGTCGGAGACCTCGAACGGATCGTCGAGATGCGACATGTCTTCGATGAACAGCCGCTCGACCACGCCATCCACGATCACCGCGGCGTATCGCCAGGAGCGTCGCCTGAGCCCGATATTGGATTTGTCGACCAGCATGCCCGCCGCGCTGGTGAAGTCGGCGTTGCCGTCGGGCAACATCGTGACCTCGCCTTGGATCTTTTGATGCTTCGCCCAGGCGTTCATGACAAAGGCGTCATTCACCGAGAGGCAATAGATCCCGTCGACGCCTTCGGCGCGAATGGCGGCGGACTGCGCCGCGAATCCGGGGAGATGCGTCGATGAACAGATCGGCGTAAAGGCGCCGGGAAGCGCAAACAGCACAACAGTTCTGCCATCGAACAATTCGGCCGTTGTGACATCCACCCACTCGTCACCGGCGCCAAGGTCTTGCCTTGTATGAAAGGTGACGGCGGGGATCTTGTCGCCAGCCTTAATCAAACATGCTCTCCCAGTGCGGATGCGCCCGACCGCGCGCCCCGCAACGAACATCGCTTCAATGAATACCCGTATACCATACTCAGATAATTGCAGCGCGGAACAACCGTCAACGCCTTTCTCATTGAGCCGGGCGCGGACTGGATGAGCTCAGTCGTCCGGCGTGAATGTCAGGGAGGCCGAATTCATGCAATAACGCTGGCCGGTCGGATCCGGCCCGTCCGGGAAGACATGTCCCAAATGCGCGTCGCAGCCGCTGCAGACGACTTCGGTCCGCCGCATGAAAAGGCTGTTGTCCTCATGCTCCTCGACCGCCTCGGCCGCGACGGGGGCGAAATAGCTCGGCCAGCCGGTGCCGGAATCGTATTTCGTTTCCGATCGGAACAAGGGCTGGCCGCAACAGATGCAAGAATACAGTCCCTGTGTTTTGGTATTCCAGTATTCGCCGCTGAAGGCCCGCTCCGTGCCCGCCTGGCGCGTCACCTTGTATTGCAGGGACGTCAACTGGGCTCGCCATTCGGCGTCCGATTTAGCCAGTTTACCGCTGGCTGGCGCGGCGACTTTGCGTTTGCCAAACATGGGCATGTCCTCTCTTGAGTGGTTCGAAATAGGCGGTGTCGCGCCGGATCAGGCGGCGTCACTGCGCGGCTTGAATTTCGCGGACCCGATCGAGGATCCGATGCATGCCGCCATCGACGATGCCAAGGTCGTCGAGCGCCTTGACGGTGTTCTCCAAATATTCAGAGCAACTGCCGAGCTTGCCGGCGGCGGTGGCGATGCTGCGCGCCGCGTGGTCGACGCTCAATTTGCTGGCGTAGCGCGGCTGGCTCGGGTCGATCACGAAGGCGATGCCGTGGATCACGCCGCGCTCGGTTTTCAGATGCACCCAGGTCGGCCGGTACGCGCCGGTCGGCATCTCGCGTGTCCACACCACCCGAAGCTCTTCTTCGACATGGTCGGGATGGATTCGGAAGGCGACGCCGTTGCAGGAGCCGCCGCGCTCCAATCCCAGGATCAGGCCCGGGTTGTCGGGCGTGCCGCGGCCGATCGGCGTCCAGAGACAAAAGGATCGGTGATAGCCGTAAAGCCGGCAGGCTATGCGTTCTTCGAAATGAAAGGCCGGGTTCCACATCAGCGAGCCATAGGCGAAGACCCAGACCTCGTCGGACGGATTTTGCGCCAGAGTTTCGGCGCGGCAGCGCGCGCGCTGGTCCTCGGTCCAAGGCACGATCAGCCCTTGGCGCGCCGCCTCTTGCATAATTTGGTCGACCAGACCGTCTCTTATGGATTCGCGCGATAGAACCACGGGATCGCACTCGCTCCGCCCAGAACCGTTATCAGTCGTTAGGTTTGCGAAGAATGAGACGATCGGTCAAGACGCCGACACGCGCGCAGCGCGACGCGTGTCGGCGGAAGCAGCGATGTCAGGATCAAGCGGCGGCCAGCCGGTCTCTGCCATGGGGGGCCCAATAGTCGAGATCGGATCCGATCGGCACGATCCGGGTCGGGTTGATCGTCTCGTGGCTGGCGTAATAGTGCGCCCGGATATGATCCATGTTCACCGTCTCCGCGACCCCGGGGGTCTGGTACAGTTCGCGGGTGTAGGCCCAGAGGTTCGGATAATCGACGATCCGCCGCTTATCGCACTTGAAATGACCGACATAGACCGGATCGAAGCGGATCAGGGTCGTAAACAGGCGCCAATCCGCCTCGGTGATCCGGTCGCCGACCAGATAGCGTTGGCGCGACAGAAGCGCCTCGACCCAATCCAGGCCGTCGAACAGAGCGGCGACCGCTTCATCATAGGCTTCCTGGCTGGTGGCGAAGCCGCTTTTGTAGACGCCGTTGTTGATCGAATCATAGATCCGCGTGTTCACACTCTCGATCTCGTCGCGCAAACCCTCGGGCCAATAGTCGCCCGGCTTGGCGCCGACGCCGTCGAAGGCCGCGTTGAACATGCGGATGATCTCGGAGGATTCGTTGCTGACGATCGTCCCGCGTTTCTTGTCCCACAGGACCGGCACCGTCACGCGCCCGGTATAGGTCGGGTCGGCCTTTGTGTATATTTGATGCATGAGGTCGGCGCCGTGGATCGGATCCGCGACGACGCCGGGGAAATCCTGTTTGAAGGTCCAGCCCTGGTCGAACATGTAGGGGCTGACGACCGAGACGTCGATCATGCCCGCCAGCCCTTTCAAGGCGCGAAAGATCAGGGTCCGGTGCGCCCAGGGGCAGGCGAAGCTGACATAGAGATGATAGCGCCCGGCTTCGGCCTCGAACTCGCCGTCGCCGGACGGGCCCGGCGCGCCGTCCGGCGTGACCCAGTTTCGGAAAGCGGAATCCTTTCGGACGAATTTCCCGCCAGTCGATTTCGTGTCGTACCAGACGTCATGCCAGACGCCGTCCACAAGCTTGCCCATGATCTTATCCTTTCAGTCTACGTCCACGCCGTTTGAGAGCCGTATGTGGGGTCGGCGATACATATAGACAATCGAGGCAGGTGTGGAATGATTGTTTCCACTGATCTACAATGCACGGCGTAACGGCGTGATCAGCGAGAGGAAGATCGACCCCGATGCGCGACGTAAACGCCTATATCGTTTTTGCGAAGGTGGTTGAACTGGGCGGATTCACCGCCGCCGCCGCTGCGTTGGGCGAATCGAAATCCGCAGTCAGCAAGCAGATCGCCCGGCTCGAGGACGATCTGGGCGTTCGGCTGTTGAACCGGACGACACGGCGCATGAGCCTGACGGAGGCCGGCGCCGCGTTCAACGAGCGTTGCATCCGGATCGCCGAGACGGTTGAGGAGGCGCGCCTGGCCGCCACGCAGTTGCAACAGGCGCCCAGCGGCGTGTTGCGGGTCAACGCGCCCCTATCCTACGGCGTGCGCCATATCGCGCCGGTCTTGCCCGACTTCATGGCGCGCTATCCTGACCTGACGGTCGAGATGACGGTGATCGACCGCCGCGTCGATCTGATCGAAGAGGGGCTGGATCTCGCAATCCGGATTGGCCGGTTGGAGGACAGTTCGCTGGTGGCGCGCCGGCTTCTAACCTGCCGCCGCATGGTCGTCGCCGCGCCGACCTATCTCGCCGCCGCGCCGCCGATCGAAACGCCGCAAGATCTCGCGAACCATAATTGCCTGACCTACGCCTATCTGAACGCCGGCCGGACCTGGCGGTTTTCGAGCGATCCCGGCGCGCACAATGGGGAGTTCGATCTGCGGGTCGAGGGCTCGCTGACCAGCAACAACGGCGATGTCCTGCTCGACGCTGTCCGCGCCGGTCTGGGTCTCGCCTGGCTGCCGGACTTTTTCTGCCAGGAGGAGATCGCGCGCGGCGATCTCACCGTCGTGCTGGAGGAATACGAGGCCGAGCCGATTGGCGTTTACGCCGTCTTTCCCCACGCCCGGCATTTATCAACCAAAGTCCGTGTCTTCATCGACTTCTTGGCCGAACTCTTGCCGAATCGCGCGTGAACCGGCCGCCGCGTGCGACTACAGCAGGTCTTTCACCTGAGAAGACGCGGTGATGAAAGCGTTCTTGGCGTAGCGTTCGTGGTTTCGTTCAATCTCGCTCAGCTTGTAGAGATAGTTGACCATCATGCCGGCGGATTCGCGCATGCCCTTGTCGCTGACATCGCCGAGCCAGTTGATTCGGTCTAGCTGGGCGCCGTTATTGAGGTGGAAGCGCGCGACCGGGTCGAGCGGTTCGGCCCCGCGTTTCTCTTGCAACAGATAGCGGGCGCAGAGCCGCATCAACATCGGGCGCAGCGCATCAGCGGTTTCCGGCTTGGCCCGCCAGTCGGGCCCGGCCAGGAGGCGGGGCAGATCACCTTTCTTAAACGCATCGCCCAACGCGGATTTCAATAATCTGCGCTCCGACGCCGACATCATCCCGGAGAGTCCCTCCGCGATCGCCCGGTCCAACCAGCGCTTGAATCCCGGAATTGGGGAAAGCGTCGCAAAAGCGCGCAGATTAGGCGATTCGTTCTTCAACTCCTCGACCACGCGTTTGATCAGGAAATTGCCGAACGAGACGCCTTTCAACCCGGCCTGCGAGTTTGAGATCGAATAGAAGATCGCAGTGTCCGCCACGTCGGGCGCCAGCACCGGCGCGTCCTCGTCCAGCAAGGCCTGAACCGAACCGGCGATCCCTTTCACCAGCGCGACTTCGACGAAGATCAAGGGCTCCATGGGCATCCGCGGATGGAAGAAGGCGAACAACCGCCGATCGGAATCGAGCCGATTGCGCAGATCGGTCCAGGAGCGGATTTCATGCACCGCCTCATATTCGATCAGCTTCTCCAAAAGCGCGGCGGGGCTTTCCCAGGTGATCCGCGTCAGCGACAGGAATCCGATATCGAACCAGGAGGCGAGCAGCCGCTGCATGTCTCGATCCAGCGGCGCTAGGCTCGGTTCTTCCTTCAGGAACCCCAGAATATCGGCGCGCATATCGACCAGGAACTTGACCCCCTGAGGCAAGGCGTTGAATTGGGTGAGAAGTTCGATCCAGGGGTTGTCCAGCGCCGCGCGCAAGTCGCCGATCCGGGCCGCCCTGTCCTCTGGGGAGGCTTTGGGGGGCGCGGCGCGATAGGCCTCGATCGCTTTTTCGATCACCGCCTCGTCGGGACCGAAATTCTCGACGATCAAGGTCAGGAATCGGCGCCGGCCCTGATCGTCCAGCCCCCAATAGATTTCGCCGAGCCGAGCGGCGCGGGCTCGCGCACTGACCTCGCCGCCTTCGCCGGCGATGCAGTCGCGCATATGGCGCAGCAAGATTTCGGCGTCCGCCTCGCTGAGGGTCGGGCCGACCAGATCCGCCTCCAGCGACCCGGCCCAGTCGGACCAGACCCGGCGCGCGCCGCGCAGCGTGCGGTGCCAAAAGGATTCGCTCTGATCCGGCGTCTCTCGCAGGTTTCGGTGCGGCGCCGCGTTTCCGTTGGCGCCCCGATTGGCGACCCGATCGGCGCTCTGGTTGGCGCTATCGGGCGTATCGGTGATAGTGGCTTCCGGCTCGCTCATGATTTTCCGATCGTCGTGGCGTTCCGCGTTTTAGCCGGTGTGGATTTCAATGGGAACAGAGAAGCGTACGGCCGCGCCGAGGCGGAATCGCGCAGGCGACAGGAAAATTCATGCCTAGGGACAGATTACAGACCGCCCTATGGGTCGGCGCGACGCTGCGCCGGGTGAACGCCGCGGGCGGATTCGCCGCTATCCTGCATAAGGGCGAGGCCGAAAGCGGCGTCCTGATCGTGCGTATCGCCCTGTTGGATGGCACGAGCCTGCTCGTCACCGAGGCCCGCGATCTTGACGGCGCGCTCGACTGGATGGCGCCGCTCGGCCCCGACCCGCTCCCGGACGCCAAGGTAGACGGCTATATCGCGCGCGCCATCGAACGCGATCCCGACCTTTGGGCCGTTGAAGTGGAAGACAAGACCGGCGCGAATCCGTTCGCTGCGTAGGCGCCCGCGCATGAAAAAACCGCCCCGCCCTTCCGGGCGAAGCGGTTCTTGAAACCGACGGATCGGTATCAGACGTGTTTAGCGTTTCGCTTTGGCGATCGCGGACTTCACCTCATCCAGGCTTTCGGTCACGCGCTGGTTCAGGATGTCGAAAGCTTCGGCCTGCGACTTGGCGACCATTTCGCTCAACTCGCGGATATTGGCGACGGCTTCTTCGATCGAGACCTTCACCGCGTCGAGATTGCGCGCCGCATGTTCTTCCGGGCCGCCGGCGGCGGTGGCTTCATGGGCCAGCGCGCTCGCTTCATCGGTGATTTCCTTCAAGATCTCGGCCTGACGCTTCATCACCGCTTGAACGCCTTCAACAGCGGTCTTGTTCGCCTCGGCGATGGCTTCGAAGTTTTTCTTCTGAGACTCGGCGATGCCGGCGAAATCCATACCCGGCGCTTTCAGGCCGGAGAAGGCTTCCGACAGGTCTTTATTCAGAAACGGGTTCTTAGAAGCGTCCAGGAACGGGTTGTTCTTGGGATCTAGAAACGGGTTGTTGTTGAAGTCGAAAAAAAGATTGTTGGTCATGAGTCTGCTCCAAATCTGCCTTTGGCGTTTCCCTCCGGGCCGGCCGAACCATGGGTTTAAGGCCGCCGCCGGTCATTGGCGTGATCGCGGTCCAACTGGATGGAGCCTTGTCACGCCGTTGATCACTATGGATCGTATATAGGGATAATGCTGCAGTGCGTCAATGACTATGTTGCACTGCAAAAACACTAAGATCCGATCCGCAACAGCAGCGTCTTTCAGGCGGCCGCCCCGCGCCGCCACAGAAGTTGCGCCAGTTGATTGGCCGCCTGCTCGGCGCGCGCGAGATTCTTATCCAAAGCCGCCATGGTCTTGGTCAGGTCGGGCGTATCATCCTGCAGCCAGACCCGCGCGGTCGCCAGCCACAGGGCCGTCAAGCCGTCCGTATGCACCCTTCCGAGGCAAGAGTCGGACGGGCCGCCGCTGGCCGACAGGATCCAGGCCATCGAGCGTTTCAGCCGCGCGCCCCAAACGACCAAGGCGATCGGATCGCCGATCAATTCGCGGCTCAGGCGCGCCAGGCCCGCTTTGTAGGGCGCTAGGACATCGAAGCGCTGCATCAACAGGTCGAACAGACGGTCACGGGTGCTCTCGTCCTGATCCTCAGGATCAACCGCGGCCATCACCTGCTCATCCACCATGTCTTGAAAGGCGCGCAACAGACTGGTCTTGGTGGCGTACCGACGCTCAAGCTCCGACGGGTCGACCTTGGCGCGGCCAGCCACGGCGGCGAGGTTGAGATCGGTCCAGCCAGCGGATGCGATCTCATCCATAAAGGCTTGCAGAACCGCCGCTTCCGGGAAGGGCGGCGGCGGTAGCGGCGCGGCCTTCTTGGCGCGGGTCTTCTTCGCGCCCGCCTTCTTCCCCGCGCTCTTTTTCGCAGCTGCTTTTTGGGCGGCGGCCTTTCTGGACGGCGTTTTCTTTGAAGGAGATTGGGCCATGACTGTTACCTTGGCGCCCGCGCCTGAAATTCAACCGCCGGCCAATTCGCGCGACCGGTTCGTCGCGGCCGCGACCGCCGCGCGCATCAGGTCGGCCAGGCCGTCTTTTTCCTGCATCAAGACCTGCAGCGCCGCGTGCGTCGTGCCGTTCGGACTGGTCACGTTTTCACGCAGCGTGGCGGGCGCGGTTTCAGCCTCATGCTCCGCCAAGGCGCCGGCGCCGGCGACGGTCGTGAGTGCCAGCCGGGCGGAAAGGTCCGGCGGCAGGCCGGCCGCGACCCCTGCTTCTGCAAGCGTCTCGATCAACAGGAAGACATAGGCCGGGCCGCTGCCGGAAACGGCGGTCACCGCATCCATCAGCGCCTCATCCTCGACCAGCACCGTCTCGCCTACCGCCTGAAGCAGCATGGCCGCGGTCTTGGCTTGAGCCTCGCTGCAGGCGTCGTTCGGGCAGAGAACGGTGATTCCCTGGCCGATCGCCGCCGGCGTATTCGGCATGGCGCGCACGATCGACGCGGTCGCGCCCAGCGCATCCTCGAAAAACCCGATGGTCGTGCCTGCGGCGATAGACAGGAAACAAGCCCCGCCATGAGCGAAGCGCGCATAATCGCCGATCACCGCCGCCATCAACTGCGGCTTCACGGCGAGCACGATGAAATCCGGGTCGAGGGTTTCGGGCAGCGTTTCCGGTCCCGCATGCAGCGTCACGCCTTCGGCGTTCTCGAATTCCGGCGCGCCCAAAGGTTCGATGATATGTACGCCGCCTTGGCAGACGCCGGACGCGAGCCAGCCTGACAGCATCGCGCCGCCCATCTTGCCGCAGCCGACCAACAGCAGCGGACCCGACAGGGTTTGATCAGTCTTGTCGGTCATGACGTTCCCAATACGTAAACAGCGCCGCGACGGCGCCAAGAGACAGATATCGGGAGAAAGTTTAGGCCTCGCCTTGGCAATCCAGCAACGCCGCGCCGACCGCTTCCTCCGGCGAATAGCCGCCCCAGAGCAGGAATTGGAAGGCGGGGAAGAAGCGCTCACACTCGGCCAGCGCGATATCCATCATGTCTTCCAAGGTTTCGACTGAGATATGGGACATGCCGCGCGTCGGGATTGTATGGCGATAGGTCGGCGTGCCGTCCTCGCTGCACAGATCGAAATGCCCCATCCACATGCGTTGATTGACCAGCGCCAGCAGGTCATTCACGCCATGCCTGGAATCGCCCGGGATCTTAAGATCGAATGAACAGGTGAAATACAGCGCGTGCATATCCTCGCGCCAGACGAAATAGAGCCGGTAGTCACACCAGCCGCCGGTCGTCTCGACCAGGATTTCATCATCCCCATGCCGCTCGAAAGGCCATTCATTCTCGGTGAACATCGCTTCCAAGATGTCCAGTGGATTGGGGAACTGCATTTCACTGAGTTGTGCGGCGGCGACCATCGGCGAAATCCCCCGACCCGGACGCGCGCGGGGCGCTGGGTCATGCTAATCGAGATTCAACATCTTGGTGCAGGCGCCAAATCTAGCGTCCCCGGCCAGCGCATCCACCAGGGTTAGACTGCCATGCCGGATTCTCGCGCCGCAAGCGACGAGAAATCGAAATGGCTAAGTCTGTGTAATATAGGGATTTTCCGAGCCCGTTGACTCAAGCTGAGGAATCGCAACCCGCCGATTTTTAACAAAGTGATTTGCGCAGCGGGGCGGAGGGGACGTTATCCACAGGCCCTGAACCACCGCGCGGCTCTGGTCAGGCCTTCTTCGCAGCCGCCTTCTTGGACGACTTGGCCGCCTTCAGTTCGGCCTGCAGCGCGGCAACCTGTTCGGAGAGGATTTCCTGCTCCTCGCGCGCCTTGGCGGCGACGGCTTTCACCGCTTCGAACTCGTCGCGGCTGACCAAGTCCATATCCGCGAGCACCCGTTCAAGCCGCGCCTTCACCAGGCTTTCGACCTCTTCCCGCACCCCGTGCAAGGCGCCGGCCGCGCCATTGGCGACCCGGGCGATATCGTCGAACAGGCGTCCGGTGGTTTGCATGATGCGATCCTCTCATCTGCTGGGCGCAGTTTCAGCGTTTACGCTACCCGTAATAAAAGGTCTCGCGGCCTAGCGCGCAAGTTGCCGCAACGCCGCGCCGTGCCTATAACCGGCGCGGTAATTCGGAGCCGCCCGTGAACTTTCCCGACATTGACCCGATCGCCCTGCAATTGGGGCCGCTGGCCATCCGTTGGTATGGGCTGGCCTATCTCGCCGGTTTGGTGATCGGCTGGCGCTACACGATGGCCTACGCCCAGCGTCTGTCCACCGGGGTCACCGCGCGAGACATGGACGATTTCCTGATCTGGGCCGTTCTGGGCGTGGTGATCGGCGGCCGGTTGGGTCAGGTCCTGTTCTACCAGCCCGGCTATTATTTCTCGAACCCGATTGAGATCCTGAAGATCTGGCAAGGCGGCATGGCCTTTCATGGCGGGCTGTTGGGCGTGATCGCGGCGATAGCGATCTATACGCGGCGGCGCGGTTTGCCGTTCTTCGCCTTCACCGACCTGATCGCACTGGTCGCGCCAATCGGGATCTGTTTCGGGCGGATTGCGAATTTCATCAATCAGGAACATTGGGGCCGGCCGACCGACGCGGCGGTCGGCATGGTCTTTCCCCGCGACCCGGATCAGGTCCCGCGCCACCCGAGCCAGCTCTACGAGGCGGCGTTGGAGGGCCTGGCGCTGTATCTGCTGGTGGCGATCGCGGCGCACGGGTTGGGACAGATGAAGCGGCCCGGCATGGTCACTGGACTCTTCCTGATCGGTTACGGGCTGGCGCGCGGTGTTTCCGAGTTTTTCCGGGATCCAGAAGTGCTTGTCGGCGCCTTGCCCTTTGCGACCACTTGGGGCCAGTGGTTGACCCTGCCGATGATCCTGGCCGGCGCCTATGTCATTGTCCTTGCCGCGCGCCGCCCCGCGCGCTGAGACGATGACGGCTTTGGCCGAGCATCTGAGGCGCCGGATCGCGCTGGAGGGGCCGATAACCGTCGCCGACTATATGGGGGATGCGCTGGGCCATCCGCGTTGGGGATACTATACCAGCCGCGATCCAATCGGGGCTGGCGGCGATTTCACGACGGCCCCGGAAATCAGCCAGATCTTCGGCGAACTGATCGGCCTTTGGCTGGCCCAGGCCTGGATCGATCTGGGTCGGCCCGCCCCTATCCAGTTGGTCGAACTTGGACCCGGCCGCGGCGTCTTGATGGCGGACCTGCTGCGCGCCGGCGCGATGGCGCCGGGCTTCCTTGACGCGATCGAGCTTACCTTGGTGGAGACCAGTCCCGTCCTGCGGCAAGCGCAGGCCGAACGGCTGAAGGCGCACGCGCCGCGTTGGGCGGCGCGCGTCGCGGAAATCCCGGACGGGCCCTTGTTGCTGGTCGCGAACGAATTTTTCGACGCTTTACCGATCCGGCAATGGGAGAAGACGCCGGACGGCTGGCGCGAGCGTCTTGTGACCTGGTCTGATGAAGCGGCTGAATTCGGCTTCACGCTCTCAACAGGCTCGGCCCCGGCTGACCGTCTGGCGCTCGGACTGTCGGCTGCGAACGCGCCCGAAGGGTCCGTCTTTGAAGCGTCGCCGTTGTCGCTATCCGTCATGAACAGCCTCGCCGAACGGATCGCCGCGCAAGGCGGCGCCGCCCTGATCGTCGATTACGGCTACGATCGCGCACAGGCTTTCGGCGACACGCTGCAGGCGGTCAAGGCGCATCGACCGGTGTCGGCCTTCGAGACGCCCGGCGCGGCGGACCTGACCGCGCATGTCGATTTCCACGCCCTGGCTCGATGCGCGCGTGAGGCGGGAGCGGCGGCATATGGGCCGATCAGACAGGGCGCGTTCCTGAACCGCCTCGGCGCCCGGGAAAGGCTGGAACGCTTGACCGACCGTTCCGATCCGCGACAGGCTCGCGCCTTGGCGCAAGGGGTGGCGCGCTTGACCGAGCCGGACCAAATGGGCGTTCTCTTCAAAGTGCTGGCGGTGACCGGAGGCGTGACCCCGGCGGGCTTTGCCACAGCCGATACTACGCCGGCGCCCAATGGAAGTAGCGAACCATGACGCAGCCATCAATCATTCGCGACCCGGGCCTGGCGGCGCGCGACGAGATCCGTCACGCCTTCTTCACAAAGCGCGGCGGCGTCAGCGACGGGCTCTATGCCTCGCTGAACACAGGCTTCGGGTCGGGCGACGCGCCGAATAACGTGGTTGAGAACCGGCGGCGCGCGACGGCGGCGATCGGCGCCGGGCCCGAGGCGCTCTCAACAGTCTATCAGGTTCATGGAACGACGGTGGTCAAGGTCGCGTCGCCTTGGGCTCCGGCCGAGGCGCCGAAGGCGGACGGCATGGTGTCGAACAGCCCGGGCGTGGCGCTGGGCGTTCTGACGGCCGACTGCGCGCCTGTCCTGTTCGCCGATGCGACGGCCGGCGTGGTCGGCGCCTGTCACGCCGGCTGGAAAGGCGCGTTGAACGGGATCGTCGAGGCCACCGTCGCGGCGATGGAAGGGTTGGGCGCGCGCCGCGCGGACATTCAGGCGGCGATAGGTCCATGCATCGCGCAGGAATCGTATGAGGTCGGGGATGACTTCGAAGCCGCCTTCATCGCGCACGATCCGTCAGCGCGGACGTATTTCACCGCTGGCGCGGCGCCGCACAAGCGGCAGTTCAACCTGCCGGGGTTCGTATTGCGCGCTACCGAAAAGGCCGGCCTCGCCAACGCGCAATGGGTCGCACGCGACACACGCGCGGAATCGGATTTGTTTTTCAGCTATCGCCGCGCCACGATCCAAGGGGAAGCGGACTATGGCCGCCTGTTGTCGGTCATTGCGCTCAACGGTTAGCATGGCGGCCGGCGGGAGAGACGATGTGAGGGTTGCGCAATGCCCTGGCTGATCCAACTGATCGCGCTGATGCTGGCCGCGACGGTCGTCGGATGTTTTTTGATCTAGCGATGAAGGGGCGGACCCTTACGCGGCCCGGCTTGGCGAAAAGAGGCGGCCTGTGCCTCCTCTTGCTCATCGCCGGATTGCTGCAGGCCTGTGGACCGGTTCCGAAACCGTTTCGCACCTCCGCGGACGAAAAGGCGGAACTGTCCCTAGTGCATCAGCGGGCGGATACGCTGGTTTATGTGGCGCCGCTGGATACCGAAGACGCGGACGCTTGGGTGAAGGCGGACGCGGCCGCCGCTCTGCTGCGCGAGACGGGCGTGATCGCAAGCAGCCGCCGCGGCCGCGAAAACGGCCATTTGTTGCGGCTGACCGCGCCGTCGGCGGCGGGCGACCTTTGGACCCTGTTCGGACCGAGCGGCGCGCTGATCGAGGCGTTCTTGACGCCGACACTGTCGAACCAAGCGTTGGAGTCCGCGCGGGCCGGCGAGTTTGACCTCGCCATGCAGACATTCGCACCGCTCGCAGACGGGGTGCCGAAAGCGATCGGCGTCAATGTCGAGCCGACTGACATCGCCATTGGACCGACGACCATCGCGGTGGCGCGAGTCACCGGCGCCCGCGGCGACGGAGAACGCACGCTCGCGACAGCGATGCAGGAGACCCTACGCCAGAACGGGGCTGCGGTGGAAGAGAACGGGGAAGCCGACCTGAACCTGATCGGCGAGGTGTCGACCCGTGAAATTCGCCAAGGCGTCGTGGCCTTGCGGATCGTCTGGCGGGTCGAAACGGCGTCCGGCGATCATGTCGCTGATCTGGCGCAAGAAAACCCCGTCGCCAGCGACTATTTGGACGGCCCCTGGGGGCCGCTGGCTTGGGATGTGGCCTATGCCGCAACGCCGGGCGTGTTGGACGTGATCGACGCTTATTCGCAGACCCCGCCGCCGGAATAAAAGCGCCGGCGCGGATCGTTTACAGCGCCCGGGCCCCTTGGTATAGAGGCCGCGGTTCGAACATGTCGGCCCCGGGGTTTGGTCGTCCCGGACGCGCCGGCGGGCTTGAGCCGGTCGCCGTCTTTGGCTTCTGTCGGTGGGCTCTGTGGTTGGGGAATCAGCAGCAATGGGACTCTCGAGAGAATCGGGCGATACGAACTTCTGTTTTCGTCCTTCCGGTCTCTGACGCGTCGCCCGCCCATGAAAATCCTCGCCGGCAATTCGAACAGGCCCATTGCCGAGGCCATTTCAGCCTATCTCAATGTTCCGCTGACCAAGGCGGCGATCCGACGTTTCTCCGACATGGAGATCTTCGTCGAGATCCAGGAAAACGTCCGCGGCGAGGACGTTTTCGTCGTGCAGTCGACCAACTATCCGACCAATGACAACTTGATGGAGCTGTTGATCATGATCGACGCCCTCAAGCGCGGGTCGGCGCGGCGCGTGACGGCGGTGATGCCCTATTTCGGTTATGCGCGGCAGGATCGGAAGACCGGCCCGCGGACGCCGATCTCGGCGAAGCTGGTCGCCAACCTGATCGAGAAGGCGGGCGCCGACCGGGTGCTGACGATCGATCTGCATGCGGGCCAGATTCAAGGCTTCTTCGACGCGCCGACGGACAATCTGTTCGCCTTGCCCGTGTTGCATACGGACCTGACCGAAAAACTGCCGGAAGGCGAGGTGGTGGTGGTTTCGCCGGATGTCGGCGGGGTGCTGCGCGCCCGGTCGCTCGCCAAACGCATGGACGCTGAGCTGGCGATCATCGACAAGCGTCGGGAACGCGCCGGCGTGTCGGAGGTCATGAACATCATCGGCGAACCGCACGGCAAGCATTGCGTCTTGATCGACGATATCGTCGACAGCGCCGGCACGCTGTGCAACGCGTCGGTCGCTTTGGCGGAAGCCGGCGCCGCTTCGGTGCGCGCCTATGTCACCCACGGCGTCCTGTCAGGCGGCGCCGTGGCCCGCGTCTCCGCTTCGCCGCTGACAGACCTCGTCGTCACCGACAGCATCATGGCGACGGAAGCGGTCCGCGTCAGCGAGACGGTCCGCCAGGTCAGCATCGCGCCGCTCTTGGCCGAGGCGATTCGGCGGATCTCCGAAGAGCGATCGGTCTCCAGCCTGTTCGATTAGAGGGCCCTGGTCGATTAGAGGGCGATAAAGGGCGCGCCGTTCAGCGCTTGCTGAAAGGTCCCGGCGATCAGCACGCCCCATAAAACGGCGCCGACGGCAACGCCTGAGACAGCGACGGCCGGTCGGGCGCCGCTTCTATCCAACGCCAGTCCAAGCAGCGGCAGCGCCTGCATCATGTGGGTCGCGAAGAAATGCGACACCCGCAGGTCGCCGCCGGTCGTCGACCAACCGAAGAAAAACAGGCCGTTCACGTCGCTTCGCTCGCCGCCGATCCAGGGTCCGCCCGACTCGCCAAGATGGCTGGCCACAAGCAGGGTCGCGAGGAAGCCGAGGCTCAATCCAAGCGCCGAGCCCCCTCTCACCCCCAACCCGACGGACGGTTTGGCGCGCAGCGCGATCAGGCCTGCGATGACCAAGGCGCAGGCGATCAACACGACGGCGAATGTGCCCATCAAGCCGTACATTGCAGCCTCGAACGCCGTCTCCGAATTGAAATGCGAGGCGCGCCCGCGCAAAGCCTGCCCGCTGATATACAGAATTTCGAAACCGGCCGTCACGAAGGCGGCCAAAGCGGTCAGGCGCAACAGCCACCCAGCCCTCACGGCCTCGTCAAGCAGCCGGGCGACGAGGAACAAGGTGAGCAAATAGGTGACGGTCGCGATCTGGAATTTCAGCGGTTTGATCCAGATGCTGACGCCGTTATGCAGGCGGTCGTCCCACATCATCCCCGCCAGGGTGAAGGGGATCAGCCCGGCGACCAAAAGGATGCCGGCGATCCAGACCCGCTCCGTACCGCGCGCGAACAGCCGGTCGCCGTCTTTGCCTCTGGCGTCCGCGATACGGGCGCGCAGCTGGGCGGCGCTATCGCCGATACTGGCCATCTGGGCGGTTTCCCTGAAAAAGGACCTTAACTTTCCAATGTCAATATTAGATAGTCACACAACGCTTAGCTTCAAGATGCGGACGATCGGCGAAAAGCGGCCTCCCGAAAGGGCGACTAGGCCGGTTTCGTGGCGTCGGACTGGGCTTCCTCGCCAACAGCCTGGGCGGCGGCGGCGCCGATTTGAGTCTTCTGCTGCTCGGTCAACCCATCGACATGTTCGGCGTGATCGGCTTCGTCCAGTTTGACGCGCACCTCCTTGCGGGCGAACTGGATCCCATTCGCGTCGAACGCTTTTTGAATTCGGCCATAGATTTCTTTGCGCAAGGTGAATTGCTTGCCTGGCTTGGCCATGAACTTGCCGCGCACGACGATCCCGACATCGTCGACTTCCAAGACGCCCTGGGACTTGAAGGGCTGCAGGAAGTCATCCGCATATTCCGGTATCTCCATCATTTCCGCGCCGATCTGCTTGAAAATCTTTTTCACCTTGGTGAGGTCGGTGTCGAAGGGCACGGTGAAGCGCAGTTTCATGATCGCCCAATCGCGGGAGAAGTTGGTGATCTTCGGAATTTCGCCGAAGGGCAGCGTGTGAACGGCGCCCCGGTGATGGCGGAGCTGCAGCGAGCGAATCGAGATTTTCTCGACCGTGCCGCCGGTCCCGTCGATCTGCAGATATTCGCCGGTGCGAAACGCGTCGTCGATCAGGAAGAAAATCCCGGAGACAATGTCGGTCACCAGTTTCTGCGCCCCGAAACCGATGGCCAGGCCGACAATCCCGGCGCCGGCCAGAAGCGGGGTGATGTCGATCCCCAGATTGCCCAAGGCGATCAGCACGGTCAGGATGACAATCGCCGCCTGCGCCATCCAGCGCATCAGCGGCAGGACGGTCGCGAGGCGCGAGCCGCCGGCGCCGCCCCCTTCTCCGCCGCCCGGCTCCTCGGCGTTCAGGTCGAAGCCCGCCGCCGTCTGTTCCTTGGCGAGTTTGGTGTTGATCAACAGCGTGACCAGCTCCCAAACCAGATAACCGGTCGCCAGAACCCCGATCAGTTCGACCAGACCGGCCGCCAGTTGGACGCCGACGCCGGCGGCCGCGATGTTGCTGACATCCAAGCCCCAGATTTTCGCGGTGATATACAGGATTGCGCCCAGCACCAGGATGCGCCCCATGCGGATGTAGCAGCGCCGCGTCGCCGCGTAGGCCTTCTCGGCGACGTGGCCGGTTCCGATCATCGGGGCCGCCAGATGGCGCACGGAGCCGCGGATCGCCGTGTCGAAAACCGGCAGGAACAGCAGCAGGAATAGGGTGACTTCCCGGCGCCAGTTCAACAGGTCGTAGCGTTCGGCGGCCAGCAACAACTCGATCAGCAGCCAATTCAGGGCGATGATCGTGATGGCGAAGGTCGGGTAGGCGTTGCTGGCCATACGTTCGAACTTGGGCGGTTGCTCGTCCTTGCCCAACAGCATCGTCTTGAAGCCCTCGCGCGCGCTCCAGAAGACCCAAATCATCAAGGCGTAGAAGGATGTATTGATCCAGAAGGCGATGCGAATTTCGCCGAAATTGACGCCATGCGTGATGACGAAGGGGACGACGAAATCAAGCGATCCGCGCAGGGCCGCCAGGATGATCAGCCAACGGAAGAGATAGCGCGCCGTATCGTCATCGGTGTTCATCAGCCGCATCTGCGGCCTGTTCGGCGCGAACAGGAACCGCGCCAAGGCCGCCGCCACTTTCGGGAACAGGAAGAAGGCGACGATGAAACTCCAGGCCGTTTCCTGTTGGAAAGGCGGGCCGGCCGGCATGATCCGCCAGATGATCACCGCCGCGACCGCCATGAAAAGCGCGATGCCGCCGAAATCCAGGACCACCCGGCGCGTCAGCATGATCATCGATTGCGCTAAGGTCGGCGCGCCATCGGCCGGCACCTGGTCCCAATAGCGTGCAGTCAGGCGATTGAAGGCGGATTGCGCCGCCTGCGCAGCCGCCAGCGCGCCTAATAGGAACGCGAACCAGCTCCAGATCTCGGTAGCGGTGCGCCGCTCGGCGAAGGTGGAGAGCGCCGTTGCGATCCCGCCCGGGATTTCTGGGACGCTGATGAAGGCGTCACCGACGCTGCGGGCGACGCCGAGCGCGCTGGAGGCGATAAAGGTATGCAGAGCGCCGCCTTCCGGGGCGGCCGGCTCTGCAGACTCCGCGACCGCGTCCAAGCGCTGCAGCAACAGCGACCGGACCTCCTCGTCGGAAAGCTCAGAGACCAGTGCGCGTACGGCCTCTTTTGTCAGAGGGTCTGGCAGTACGGCTTCCGCCGCGGCATCCTCCGACCCCCCGCCCGGCAGCGCCCCAGTCTGGGCCTGCAACGGCTGAAAAGCACTGAAAAGGAAAAGCGCCGCCGAAAAAACGGCGACGCAAAGAAATCTGCTGAGAACGCCGGACATGGCCACCTCGATACCGCTATGGCGGGGTCGAACCTAGCCCCCCGGTCCGGGGCTGTCACTCAGCTATTTCAAGAGCATGCTAATGCACTAAGCCCGAACCGGAACGGCGGCGGCCGCTACCGTGTCTTCGATGTCTGTTTTGCTCGAGCGCCGCGCCCAGAAACGTTCATGCACCGCATAGGCGACCGTTTGAACCATCGGTTCAATGAGGCCGATACCCAGCGCAATGCGCCAGTCGCCGCTTAGGGCGAAGGCCACAGCCATCGCCACGACCATGTGCATGACCGCGTAGGTGCTGGATTTCCGAGCTTCTCGCGAGGTGGCGATTGCTTTCGCTTTTTCGATCGAGGCGCGTTTGACCAATTGAACATACGACATAGTGTTTCTCCCGCATTCTCTATGCTTTCGTAGATTATAATGAGAATAATTCGCAATTCAAGCATTCACTGATAATTTTTCTGGGTACTCGTTTCACCCTCCGGCGCTTTCGCCCTTCTTGATTTGCATATGTCCGTGTTTGCTGGACGCGTCCGCAGCGATCGTTGAAGTATTTGACCCCCGGCGAAGGCGCTGGATACATCCTTCTCAGAGCGTGTGCTGGGCTCCGAGGAAAGCCGTGCGTCCCAGCGCTTCTCTCTAATCTTCTGAAAGGACCAACGAATGGATCTTCTCTTTCCGACGGCCGAGCCGACCGTGATCCCGGTGCTGTCGCGGGATGGCGGCGCGTTGGGCGCGGCCCCGATCCGGCGGGTCTATTGCGTCGGGCGCAATTACGCGGCGCATGCGGTCGAGATGGGCCACGATCCCAATCGGGAGAGCCCGTTCTTCTTTCAAAAGAACCCGGACAATGTGGTTCGTGGCGGCGGCCCCATCCCCTACCCGCCGCAATCCGACGATGTCCACCATGAGGTTGAATTGGTCGTGATGCTGAAATCCGGCGGATCGGACATCGCGGTGGGGGATGCGCTGGATCATGTCTTAGGCTACGGAGTCGGCGTCGATCTGACCCGGCGCGACTTGCAGGGCGAGGCGAAAAAGGCCGGCAGGCCCTGGGAGATCGGCAAGGCCTTCGAGAAATCAGCGCCGGTCACGAGCCTGATCGCAGCGGATGAGGACTTCCATCTGTCAACCGGCGCGATCTGGCTGACGGTGAATGGCGAGACGCGGCAACAGGGCGACGTCAATCAGATGATCTGGAAGACGCCCGAGATCATCGCCTATCTCTCGCGCTATTTCACCTTGGCCCCGGGAGATATGATCATGACCGGGACTCCCGCCGGCGTCGGACCGGTCCAACGCGGCGACCGGATCGTGTGCGGCGTCGACGGTCTGCCGGAACTGCATGTCGAGATCGTTTAGCGCGGCTGGCGCAAACACGGCGCAAGAAAAAGGGCCCTCTTGCGAGGGCCCTTTCTTTGGCTGGGGCGCCTGGATTCGAACCAGGGATCACGATACCAAAAACCGATGCCTTACCGCTTGGCCACGCCCCATCATGATGATCTCGCCAACGGTCGCCCAGCGCCCGTCGGCTGGCGGGAATTTAGGCATTTCGGGCCGCAGTGCAAGCCGGCTTTGATCGCAAACAGACTCTTTTTTGACCCCGCGAGGCTACTGAGATCGGCGCTGCGGCGCGACCGCCGAGAGGTGAGACAGAGCTAAAGCGGCGCGGGAATGGCCAGTCGGGTCGGCTGAATCCACCAGAAAGGCGCGTCCAAATGCGCCGCCGCAGCTTCCGCGTCTGCTTGCGTGTCGTAAAGGCCGAAACAGGTGGCGCCGCTGCCGGACATTCGGGCGAGACGGCATCCTGGCGTCGCCGCCAAGGCCTCCAAAATATCTTCGATCGCCGGGCAGAGCTTGATCGCGGCGTCCGTCAGATCGTTGCCGCGTTCCTGGAGATAGGCCGTCAGGTCCGCGACCGTGGACAGTTTCACCGACGGATCGGCGCTTTCCGGTTGGAAGCCGCCGTCCCGTGCGCCGAAGACCGATGGCGTCGACAGGCGCACCCGCGGATTGACCAAAAGCACGCCCGCTTCCGGCAGGATCGGCGCGGCGACCAGATCTTGCCCGATCCCGGAAGCGAAGGCCGGACGCCGGTAAAGGCAGACCGGCAGATCGGCCCCAAGGCCGCGCGCGGCTTCATAGAGCACCGCTTCGTCCAAGGCCTGATCCCCCCAAATCTTGTTCACCGCCAACATGGCCGAGGCGGCGTCGGTCGAACCGCCGCCCACGCCCGCCGCGGGCGGGATGAATTTCTCAAGCTGGATATGAGCGCCGGTCAGCGCCTGCGACGCCTGTTTCAGGCGCTTCACCGCGCGCAGCGCCAGATTGCTGTCGCCCGGCGGCAGGTCGTCGGCGAACGGGCCTGTCGCATCCAGGGTGAGGGTGTCCGCCGGCGTCGCAGTGACGCGATCGCCGAAGGCGCAGAAGGCGATCAGCGTATCGACCAGATGATAGCCGTCCTCCCGCCGTCCGGTGACGTGCAGATACAGGTTCAGCTTCACCGGCGCATCGATCACGACGCCCGTCATACGATCCTCCCATTCCGCGCCGCCCTTCTCGCGGGGCGTATTTCAGGTCCCTTATCGGACTCTTAACTCATCGCCAGACGCTATTGCGATATGTCGATCACCTCCGGCGCGCCCATGCCCGACCGCAGTTTTTCTTCAATCAGCGGCGTGAGATCCGCCTCCGGCTCCAAATTCAGCGCCCGTTCCCATTGAAAGCGCGCTTCGCGTTTGCGGCCCACGCGCCAATAGGCGTCGCCTAAATGATCATTGATGATCGGATCGTGCGGACGCAATTGAACCGCCCGCTCCAGATGACCGACCGCCCCCTCGAAATCGCCGATCTTGTAGAGGACCCAACCGAGACTATCGACGATATAACCGTCGCTTTGGCGCTGGGCGACGGCCTTTTTGATCATCTCTTTCGCCTCGGCGACATTCCGGCCCATTTCGATCCAGGAATAGCCGAGATAATTCAAGACAAACGGATCGTCCGGCTTCAGTTCGAGCGCTTTCAAGAAGTCCGGCTCCGCCTCGTCCCATAGCTTGGCGCGTTCATGGGCGATCCCGCGATTGTAGAAAAGCAGCCAGTGCGCCCCCTCCGGTTCGCCCTCGATCCGTCCGATCGCCCTGTCGTAAACTGCCGCCTCGTCCAGGTAGCGCTCCTGGCCGCGATAGATATAGCCCAGTTCGACCAACGGGTCGGTGCTGTCGGGCCGTTCCTCCGCCATCGCCTGCAACAGCGCGATGGCCTGCTCGTCTTCGTCCAGCTCGGCAAGATTGTCGGCGATCGCCAGCCGCGCCTGCCAATAAAAAGCCGACGAGGCGGGAACCTTCTCCAACGTCAGGATCGCGTCCCGATAGCGTTCTTGCCCTTCGAGAATGCCGCCCACCAACAGATGCGGCAGGTCGAACTCCGGCTCGATGAAGCCGGCCAGCCGGCCATAGATCAGAGCGATCTCGGCGCTTTGCCGCTGGACGCCCGAAGCGAGCTGGTACAAGCCTTCTGCGATGCCCTCTGACGGGGCCGTCCGGGTCGTCAACGGGGCGCCGGCGGCCAGCGCTTCCTGTTCCGTCAAGACCGTGGCGGCGGTCGGATAGGCCTCCACATAATCTGCGAGCAGCGCGCGCGCCTCTTCGACCCGACCCATGCCGCGATAGGCGCGAGACAGCGCCACGACAACCCGCACCGGCGCCTGTGTGATCTCGTCATTGGCGCCCTCCAGGACCAAAGCGGCGGTCTCGAACCGTTCAGCGTCGACCAGAATCAGACCTTCGTTCAAGGCCAGGATTTGCTCGAATCCGCCCTGGTTTCGCAAAGGCTCCAGCGCCGCGAGCGCTCTATCCGTGTCGCCGGCGCCGGCATGCGTCCAGGCTTCAAGCAGCGGCTTCGCATAGCGCGCCAGACCCGCCATTGGGATCGTATCGATCCGGTCGAGCGCAGTCGGCCAATCCTCCTGATCGATCGCGTCGATCACTGCGGTCATCATCGCCGCCGGCGGGGCCGGATCGAACCGTTCGATCACCTGTTTCGCCAGTTCAACCGCCCGCGCCTTGTCGCCGGCGCGCAAATTAGCGAGGAATGCGCGCCTGAGAATGCGCGGATTCTCCGGGTCGGCTGACAAGACATCGTCCAACAAAACCGCCGCGGCGCCGTAATCGCCCAGCGCCTCGGCAAAGCCGCCCGCCAGATAAGCGCCCGCCAGGCTTTCCGCCTTGGGCAGGTCTGCGGCCTCGCCCTCCGCAGCGCCGAGGCCCGGAAATCCCGCAACGACCAGGGCCATCGCACCCGCGGCCAGCGCGCCCTTGATGGAGCGGCGGCCGAAACCGGCCAGCGCCAGACGAGCCATCGGGCGGCTTTGGCGTTCCTTCTGCTGCCGTCGGATCGGTCGGTCGGCTCGGCTGGTCACGCGGGACTCCTGGCTGTTTGGGTCGATAGACATTTCTTGCGGCTGCGACTGTAACGGCTGGGACCGGGCAGCGCCATAGAGACGAGCGTTGCTCGCCCGCGGCGAGAAACACAGCCCCGAGACGATCCGGCTACATATTCGGATAGGATGGGCCGCCGCCGCCTTCCGGCGTCACCCAATTGATATTCTGGGTTGGGTCCTTGATGTCGCAGGTTTTGCAGTGGACGCAGTTCTGCGCGTTGATCTGCAGCCGTGGGTTCGAACCGTCCTCCTCGCGCACGATTTCATAAACGCCGGCGGGGCAATAGCGTTGCTCCGGCGCGTCATAGTCCGCCAGATTGATCGCGATCGGCACGCTGTCGTCTTTCAAAGTCAGATGCGCCGGCTGATCCTCCTCATGATAGGTGCTCGAGAAGGCGACATTGGTCAGCCGATCGAAGCTGATCACCCCATCCGGTTTCGGATAATCGATTGGCTTACAGGCGGACTTCTTCTTCAGCGATTCATGGTCCGGCCCGTGATGCGCCAGGGTCCAGGGCGCGCGGCCGCGCAGGATATAGGTGTCCAAGCCGCTATAGAGGAAACCGCCCAGGAAACCCCATTTGAAGGACGGCCGGATATTGCGGACTTTGTGGAGTTCGTCCCAGACCCAGGTCTCTTTTAGGCGTTCCGCGTAGTCGGTTATCTCCCGCGCCGCTTCGCCTTCGCCGGTCAAGGCGTCGAAACAGGCCTCGGCGGCGGTCATGCCGGTCTTCATCGCCAGATGCGTGCCCTTGATCTTCGGCACGTTGAGGAAGCCGGCCTCGCAGCCGACCATCATGCCGCCGGGGAAGGTCAGCTTCGGGATCGATTGGAAGCCGCCTTCGTTCAGCGCCCGCGCGCCGTAGGAGACCCGGCGGCCGCCTTCGAACACATCCTGGATCGAGGGGTGATGCTTGAAACGCTGAAACTCGTGATAGGGCGACAGATACGGGTTCTGATAATCGAGCCCGATCACGAAGCCGACCGCAACCTGATTGCCTTTCAAGTGATACAGGAACGAGCCGCCATAGGTCTTCATATCTAATGGCCAGCCGGTCGTATGGACGATCTTGCCCGGCTGGGACTTCTCCGGCGCAACGTCCCAAAGCTCCTTGATGCCAATCGCATAGGTCTGGACATCGGCGTTCTCACGTAGGCCGAACCGCTCCATCAATTGTTTGCCGAGCGAGCCGCGGCAGCCTTCGGCGAAGATCGTCTGTTTGGCGTGCAGTTCCATGCCCGGCTGGTGGTTCGGGCCGCGCTCGCCGGATTTGGTGATCCCCATATCGCCGGTCGCGACACCTTTGACCGAACCGTCTTCGTGATAGAGCACTTCCGCCGCGGCAAAGCCCGGATAGATCTCGACCCCCAAAGCCTCAGCCTGCTCGCCCAGCCAGCGGGTGAAGGAGCCGAGGCTGATGATGTAATTGCCGTGATTTCTCATCGGCGGCGGGGTCGGAAGCTTGATATGGTTGCTGTGGGTCAGGAACAGCAGCGAGTCTTCCTCGGCCGGCGTATCCAGCGGCGCGCCCTTCTCCGCCCAATCCGGGATCAGTTCGTTCAGCGCCCGCGGCTCCAATACAGCGCCGGAGAGGATATGCGCGCCGACCTCGCTGCCCTTCTCGAGGACGCAGACGCTCAGCTCTTTGCCCGTCTCCTGCGCCAATTGCCGGATCCGGATCGCGGCGCTGAGGCCCGACGGGCCGGCGCCGACGATCAAGATGTCATATTCCATGGATTCGCGTTCGACCGCGTCACTTTCTTGGGACATCGTCCTCTCTTTCTCTCAGGGCGCCCGGCGTCTTTTCCCGCCACGGGGTCTCGCGTAAACCATGGACACGGGACCATGCTTCGGGACAGTTAAGGCAAGCGCCTCGACCCTGACAAGCGGCGAAGAGACACGCAGGACTGATATGACCGGCGACGACGCCAATCCTTCCGACGACGGAGCCGGGTCCGAGAGGCTGGGCGCGGGCGCCGGTGACGACCGGGCCACGCTGGCGGCCGCCTTGGCATGGCAGGCGGCCATGGGCGCGGATGAGTGTATCGCCGAAGCCCCGATCGACCGGTTGGCGACGCCGTCGGAGCCGACCCCCCTTCCCGCCGCCGCTTCGCTCCCTAAACCGCCGCCCCAAAAAGCAACGCCCTTAGGCGCAGACGAAGCCGCAAACGATGCGCGACGGGTCGCCGCGTCCTGCGACAGCATGGCGGCGTTGCGCCAGGCCTTGCAAGAGTTCGAAGGCTGCCCCTTGAAGAAACACGCGCATAATCTCGTCTTCGGGGACGGGAACGCGCAGGCTGACATCCTGTTCATTGGCGAGGCGCCGGGCGCCGATGAAGACCGCCAGGGCAAGCCCTTCGTCGGCGTCAGCGGCCAGCTGCTCGACAAGATTCTGCGTTTCATCCAGCTCGACCGTGGCCGGTTTTTCATCACCAATATGGTCTTCTGGCGACCGCCCGGGAACCGCACCCCGACCGACGGAGAAATCGCGACCTGCGCGCCCTTTCTGGAGCGCATGATCCAACTGGTTGATCCAAAGGTCATCATCCCGGTCGGCGGCCCGGCGTCGAAGACGCTGCTGAACACGTCCGACGGGGTGACCAAGCTGCGCGGCCGCTGGGCCGAGATCGGCGGCCGACATCCGCATTTTCCGAATCTGACAACGCCAATCCCGGCCCTGCCGATGCTGCATCCGGCCTATCTGTTGCGCAGCCCAGCTCAGAAACGTCTGGCCTGGCGCGATGCGCTGACGCTGCGCGAACGCTTGGATGAATTGGGACTGGCGACGGATCCTTTGGTCTGAACATACACCCCCGCCGTAGCATCCAGGCGCGAACTCGACCTTCAGGCGCGAACTCGACCTTTCGGGAATCTCGCGTATACTACGTCGTTCGTCTCGATCCTTCGGGCGTCACTCGAACGGGAGAGTGACGAAGAGGATCGTGGGATGGACGACGCCGGGCGTTTTCGGTTCGCCGACGATCCGGTCGAGGGGGATTTTCAGTAAGGGGCGCCGCATGCGACCGGATTGGCCGACCGCAATACGAATTCTTTGCGCATCCCTGGTCAGGGTGGCCATCGGTTTGACGCCGATCGCCGTCGGGGCCGGTATCGCCACGAGTCTCGGCGGCGGCTCCGCGTGGGCGCAATCCGCGATCCGCGCGCCGATCCCGCCCAACGTCAGAACCCAGATCCAGGCTCAGGCGCCTCAGAACCCGGCCGTTCGCGGCCGCGACACGGCGGCCCTGACGCCGGGCATGCCGGATAGTTTCGGGACCGACTGGTCCCTGTCGGGCGCGCGCGACACGGCCATGCTGCCGCGGCCGCTAAGCGACCGGGACGCCGGTCTTTATGCGCAAATCTTCGCGGTCCAAAAATCCGGTGATTGGGGCCGGGCGGACGCCCTGATCGCGTCCTTGGAGGATCGGCTGCTGATGGGCCATGTCCTGTATCAGCGCCTGATGCATCCGACCGCCTACCGCTCGCGCTATCGGGAGCTGAAGGATTGGATGGCGCATTACGCTGACCATCCCGGGGCGGACCGGATCTATCGGCTGGCCCTGAAGCGGCGGCCGAGCAATTGGAAATACCCGATCGAGCCGCAGCGGGCGCTGCCGGCGGAACTGGCCACCCTGAGCGACGGCCAAGAGAGCGCCGACAAGCGGACCGGCAAAGCGCTGAAGCCCAAGAAAGAGGCTCGCAGCCGGGCGCAAAGGTCTGAAATCCGTCAGGTTCAACGCTCGGTCCGGCGCTGGGTGCAGCGCGGCTCGGTGACGAAGTCGCTCGACTATCTCTCGCAGCGCCGGTTCCAGCGACTGCTTGATCCCGTCAGCTACGCCGAGAGCCTGGGCGTCATCGCGCGCGGCTATTTCCGCTATCACAAGGACGCGGAGGCGATCGCGGCCGCCGAGGACGCGCTGAAACGCGCTGGCGAGACGGCGACCAACGCGGCCTGGTGGGGCGGCTTGGCCGCATTTCGGGCGGATCGCTTCGACCAAGCCGCCAGGTTCTTCTCCGTTCTGGCGCAGTCGCCCTACGCCAAAGGCGAAGACCGCGCCGCCGGCGCCTATTGGGCCTCGCGCGCCTATCTGATCGGCGGTCAGCCGCAGCGGGTCAACGGCATGCTGCGGCAGGCGGCCGAGCATCAACGCAGCTTCTACGGCCTGCTATCGATCCGCGCCCTGGGCTTGGAGCCGAGCTTCGACTGGGAATTGCCGCGCCTGAGCCGCGATCAAGCCGATCTGCTGCGCCGGATCCCAGCCGCGCGCCGGGCGCTGGCGCTGATCCAGGCCGGCCAGCAGACGCGCGCCGAAAGTGAATTGCGGCGCTTCGCCCGCCATTTGCCGCCGTCTGCGGCGCAGATGCTGTTGACCATGGCGGACCGGGCCGGTCTTGCCGATCTATCCTACCGGCTCGGCGCCGATCTGGAGCGCCGGCATGGCTTGAAGCTGGACGCTGCGCTCTACCCCTCGCCCGGTTGGGCGCCCGATGGCGGCTTCACCATCGACCGGGCGCTGGTTTACGCGCTGATCCGGCAGGAATCCCGATTCCGGCCCAACGCCAAGAGCCGGGCCGGCGCGCGCGGCCTGATGCAGCTGATGCCGGCGACGGCGGGCTTTGTCGCCAAGAAGCGGTTCCGCGGCGCGGCGCGCGATCAATTGCTCGATCCGGGCCTGAACCTGAAACTGGGGCAGGACTATCTCGGCATCCTGAAATCCGAGCCGCTGGCGGGCCAGAACCTGTTCTACACCATGACCGCCTATAATGGCGGTCCGGGCAATCTTCAGAAATGGCTCAAAAAGGTCGACGATACCGGCGATCCGCTGCTCTTCATCGAGAGCATTCCCTCGCGCGAGACCCGCAACTATGTCGAGCATGTCCTCGCCAATCTCTGGATCTATCGGCACAAGATGGGCCAGGAGGCGCCGTCCAAGGACGCGCTGTTGGCCGGCCGCTGGCCGATCTATATCGCGCAAGACGGGCTCGGCGGCGACGACGCGCGCCAAATCCGACAGGCCCGCGCGACACAGGCGGCGCAATAGGGCGCGCCCGGCAATGCCGATCGATGAGAGCAGGCCGTTCAAGCCGGTGCGGATCGCGGTCCTGACCGTGTCCGACACGCGCACGCTGGCGGATGACCGGTCGGGCCAGACGCTGGTCGATCGCTTGACCGAGGCCGGCCATATCCTGGCCGACCGTGCGATCGTCAAGGATGACGTCCCGGCCATCGTCAAGACTCTCAACCGCTGGGTCGCCGATCCGATGGTCGATTGCGTCATCACCACCGGCGGCACCGGCGTCACCGGCCGCGATGTGACGCCGGAAGCTTTCGAGCAGGTCTGCGAGAAGGACATCCCCGGTTTCGGCGAACTGTTCCGCATGCTCAGCTATCAGAAGATCGGCACGTCCACCGTGCAAAGCCGCGCCCTGGCCGGCGTCGCCAACGGAACCTATCTCTTCGGCCTGCCGGGCTCCACCGGCGCCTGCAAGGACGGCTGGGACGACATCCTCAAAACCCAACTCGACAGCCGGTTCCGCCCCTGCAACTTCGTCGAACTGATGCCGCGGTTACGGGAGTAGAGTGGCGCGTAGCCCATATTGGCGAAGCGCGCGTCAGCCGATAGGTGCATCATGGAGTAGGTCGATATTCTCCTGAAAGCATGGATCATTGATCGGCTCTATTTCGACTTTAGTCGTAGCGACTACCTATTCCGCTTTTCGTTGGTAAAAGTCTGGGTATTTGTCGAAGATCGACCACTCTTTGCATTTTCTGCCACCGCCCATATAGCCGCTTATCGCGCGGTCCAAGGCCGCTGAGACCCGATCGCCCGTATACATGTCTAGACTCACACTCCGTATGAAAACCAAACCACTTGATTTTTCACTATATTCAGTGGTTGTGACTCGATACGGAAACCATAAATCGTAGAGGAACTCTGAGTGGGACTGCCGATCATCCCAATCCCCAAGGAGATTCAAAGCCTCTTCTCTAGTTGTTATCTCAGGCATCGGCGTGGCGGTGATACAGCGGCCATGGGCGGCCGGTTCGCAGACCGCGCCCGGTTCGGCCAGCGCATAGCGAACCCATCCTTCCGAGGCCCCATCGGGTCCAGGGAGGTCCGACTCCAGGATGACCTCGCCAATGCCGTACTCGATCAACGCGCGCTGGCATAGGGCGTCGCAGCCGGCACGCGGTTTGGAGAAATAGAACTGGTCCAGTGGCTCGGTATTGGTGATCGGATTGTCGATCTCCAAGTAGTTACAGATATAGTGATATTGCAGTTGCCGCAGCGGGTAGTCCCAGAACAACAGGCCCCAGATCAAAGCGGAGCCCAGCGCCGTGAGCCGCCAACTCGCGTAAAACGCATGCTTCACCGCCAGATACACGCCGAACACAATAAAGGGCAGCACGAACCCTGGCAGTTCGAGTATGACGGCCAGCAAAACCGGCGCGGTGACCAAACCCAAAATATAGGCTCCACACCCCGTCCACCGTACCGGCTCATGTGTCACCGGCCGCTCCAACCGCCAAGCGTCACACCCGCGTCCGCCCGATGCGCGTAGGCGTAATCCGACAGATCACGCTTTTGAATGCTGGTTGTCATGTCATTCCCCCTTTACAAGACGCGCGGCGGCGCTTGCAGAAACGGTTAGAAAAGTTCGCAGGACGCTCATACAGTTAGGCTCTTCCGCATCGGTGCAAGCCAACACCTTGCCGAGGTTCTTAGGCCAAGACCGGAGCGGTACTGTCCCGAGTTCGGTTTGCAGCATCAGCGGCTGCAGACCGTTGACGACTTCGCCCACCACCTCCGGGCTGGTGTGGTAGTGCCAAAGGTTCGGGCCGATCGGGTCGACGGTCACCAGATAGGCATCGTCGCCAATCGGAATCAGGGGCAGGTAGTTGGCGCCGGCCTCTTTGAGCATCCCGCAGAGGTCCTCAACAAAACCCGGTGGCGCCGGGTTGATTCGCGGGAGTGCACGCCCGGACTCGCGGTATCTTTGTTCGAAGGCCACCCAAGGTACACAAACATAATAAAACCCTTCTCGAACAATCGCATGTTTGGCGTGTTCCGCATGGTCGAAACCCAGCGCATCCGTGTCGCGCAGGTTCATCATCGGATAGGCCCAATGCACCATCGGGTTGACCGGGTCCGGCGCGCCCGTAGCGATGCGGCGGGCCGAAATTCGACCGCGCGTGATCAGGCCGGAAAAATCCGTCGGCGGGTTCCACCGGCTGCGCGCGTAATAGACGCTGCCGAACGTCTTGATATCGTCAATCCAGGCGATTTGCAGATACCGTTCGATCTCCAAATCCGGGTCGTCGTGAAAATCGCTGC